>ERZ772928.96-NODE-96-length-41436-cov-12.385515_pt1 | contig 41436 bp, 50 predicted proteins | sample MGYA00511686_ERZ772928 | MGnify/ENA primary metagenome ERZ772928 (study PRJEB29015, sample SAMEA2738063) | human oral metagenome | biome: human oral; feature: human-associated habitat; material: saliva | place: China | collected 2219 ... | reverse complement strand
AGCTGCGGCACCGGCTCGCTTACCGAGAACGCCACCAGCGTACCGAGCACCATAGCCGATGATTTGTGCGCCGTCCTTAGCGTCTTTAGCTCGCGTCTTGATTGCGCTGCCAGCGCTTCGAGCTGCGGCACCGGCTCGCTTACCGAGAACGCCACCAGCGTACCGAGCACCATAGCCGATGATTTGTGCGCCGTCCTTAGCGTCTTTAGCTCGCGTCTTGATTGCGCTGCCAGCGCTTCGAGCTGCGGCACCGGCTGCTTTAAGACCAGCCCGTCGTGAAGAATGTTTGCCGCCTAACGCATAACTACCAACTGCGCTACCGGCTTTCCGTGCTGCACCACCAACACGGTCAACGCCTTGTTGCGCGCGCAACGCGCCGACCATAAGGTGCGCGGCGCCATGTGGTGTACTAATATACTTCTTGCCCCGATAAGCACCATACCCCAAAGCTGCTGCACCAGCTGCTGCACCGACACCGAGAGCGACACGCTTTGCAATCCGCTTCCGTCGTGCGCTTCGTGCGGCACCAGACATCGTAGGGCGTGCTTTGCGATGACCCCATCGCATACCCTTGATGCCGTAGTGGTATAATTCCATGTTTGTCATATGTCCTCCTATTCAAAACTGTCAGGATTTAGCTTGTACGCAACGTAAGCGTCCATGAGAGCCGCTACGTTGTCAATTTTTTCTTCATAGCGTCGTTTCAGAATCTTGCGGTTACCGTTCGTATCCTCCATAACAATAGCATTTCCCATACCAAATGTCATAAGAGCTTCATCAAAGAGTAACGCACGGTCTTCCGCAAGTTTCTTCAACTCGCCGAGTGGGACGGATTCTGTTTTGGCACCTTGGATGACCTTTTCAACTCCCCACTCACTATTCTCGGTCGTCCACCGTTCGATAAATTCACGCGCATTATATGGGTCATACCCAACAGAACGAATGTCGTATTGACACTCTTGGATATGAGCATCCAGATCGTCATAAACTTGCATCATGTCTAACACGGTGCCGTCCATGACAATTAATGTGCCTTCCTCGATGAACTCTTCGTACTTAAGACGCCGAGCAGTCGTTAGCTTCATCAAGGTACGTTCTGTGATATAGGATCGAGTCTTCACACCAAACATACTCCGTTGAAGAGGGAACAAAAACGTGAACGCAGTAAAGTCATCCCCAAGTGACAAGTCGACACCCATCGAACACGGCATACCCCAGTATTGTTTCTTTGTATGTGGCAATGTTTCTTCGTAAGTGAAGAAATACGTATACCCTTCCATGGGGATGCCGAAACGTTTCGCTAGGATGTCGTTTCGTGCAGCGGGGACTTGTTCCGCTCGTTCCACGTCTTTCTGGTATGTCTCGTAAGTTACTGTGATGCCGATGTTAGGATTCGCTTTCACCCACATAGCTGGGTCAGCAACTTCCTTAACGTCGTCAAGACGATAGTGCCAGATCGAAATGTGCGGGGCTAGGTAATTACCTTTCAGAACATCTTGGAGTTCCAGTTTAATGGTGTCACCAACACTGTTACGAACGGTACCTTCCGACGAAATTGCGAGGATGATGTAATCCTCGTTCTTGGAAGCTCCCTGTTCGATAGCACCGATAACATCCTCTTTCACGTCTCCTGAAAGCCACTCATCGACGGTGTTCACCTTTGTACGCATCGACTGAAGCTTGTCGATGCGCATCGGCCGAACCTCAAGTAATGAGTTAGTCAAGAAGTTTTCAATGCCACGTTTGGTGGGGGCGAGTTTGTTCTTCTCGGCTTTTCGACCAGCTGCTTGAGGTGTGAAGCCAGCCATACAAAGGAATTTAAACAATGGTCCTTTAGAACGGATCATTGCAGTCTTGATCGGCTGGATAGTTTCTGTCGCCAACGGCATCGTGGGGGCCACAATAATCTGGTGAGTGGTCGTGGTATCGACAGTGAGGAAATACGCTTGTAAGAACGAAGCATACATCGACTTAGCGGCACCACGAGCCACGATAACATATTGTTTGAGCGTCAGACGCTTCTTCACACGCTTACGAACATAACGACCCCCACGATTTCCCGGACGAGGAACATACACCGACCGGTCAACAAAGATGTACCAACTCAGCAGCTGCTCCGCCCAGAGTTTAAACGAGTCCATGACAAACACATCAGAACCATCGGTAAGAGTCATCTCGGATTCGACGAACTCGATAAACCCGTCAATAGCGTTGTCGTCGTAATAATACTTTGGATCTGCGATGAGGGCGTCAATACGGTTCATCTCCATGGAGATTTCTTTACAGACTGGAATCTCACCCCGCAGTACTTTCTCTCGGAAAATTCCGTAATACTTTGGGATGGCAGTGTTCGATAGAGCCATCCGCTACCACCCAGTCACAGCTTTAGCGACCTTGAGACCCGCAGCGACTCGTTTCTTGTGGTCTTTGCTCTTCAGGTTTTGAGCTGCGATTGTACCGAATGTGCCAAGAGCAATACCGCCCAAGGCACCAGCACCCTTCCAGAACATTTCTTCACCCTTACGTCGAGCTCGGGTCTTGTAGGGATTGTCTGCGGTTCGTCGATAGTCGTTCTCCAGTTGCATTCGTCGGGTTAATGTCTGAAGCTCTTTGTTAGAAAGTGAAGTGACACCAGTCTTCTTCACCTTGCCAGCGAGAGCGTCAGAATGCTTACGCTCTTTGGACCGGACTTTTGGTTTTCGGTGCAAACTTAAACGTAAACCTTTGCGACGACCCCACTTCATACCCTTGATACCGTAGTGGTAAAGCTCTGGCGTGTGGGTGTCGCTATGTAAAGTCGTTACGTTGTAAACTTTACGTTTATTGGAAACACCCGAACGCCAGTTCTTCGGAATCTTCGGTGACACATCAGTGAACGGAGTCTTCAGATGTTCCGTGGCGTTCATCATTCGCTTACCGCCGAATTTTAACCGAGATTCTTTAAATTTCTTACCCCTGTAGTGAGCATACCCAAGGAGAGCGGCGCTTGTGGCTAAAGGAACAGCAACAGAACCGACGTTGTAAGCGAGCTTAGCCCGACGAACATGTTTCTGAATAATGTCGTGACGTTGTTGAATTGTCAGATCACGCCACTTCTTACGCTTCTTCTTACCCCGTCGACGGTCTTTGCGAACTCCTCGGCGCATACCGGGGACACCGTAGTGATAGAGTTCATCGTGGCGTTGGGGTGTTAACTCAAACAACACTCAACCTCCATATCATTTCATCTCGGCAAGCTTGATGGGCTTCCTTCACCGCTGTGTTAATCGACGGGTCAAACTTCAACCGAGCATCCATAGTCACAAACGTCTCGATGAGACTTGCGATGATGTTCCGCGGAGTTGTAGTTTTGGGCTCGTCGATGTCATACAGGTCAGACCACTCCTCAGTCCCCGAAACAACTGGACTGGACTTCTTGATGGCAGGGCAAACTTGGAACACCACAGCCAGTGAGGAGTTCATCAAGCTTTTAATGTCCACGTCGAAGTCCGTGTTGTCAGCGGGGATGTTGAGGAGTTTCTTCACGTCTTGTAAAGCACTACCCATCACGACAGCCGTTCGTTCACGATCCGCTGAATCTCCAGCGGGTCCCACCCCTCACGCTGCAACCGCTCGAACCGTTCTGCGCCGTTGCCGTACTGACCTCGGATCACCATGTTGACTACCTCGTCTTGTGAAGGGCGAACCTTCGGAGTAGGCAGCGGTACGGGACCAGCGGGTTTTGCACCGGTGATCTCGTCGTAGATCTGAGCAGCACGGTTGACGTAGTTGTGATACTGACTTCCGCCGAGGAACGGACCGGGGCAACCGGTAGCGAAGAAGTCCATATGACGGAATACATTCACACCAATCTCGGGTCGGCCGAGTCGGTAGAACTTGTGGAGGTGGGCAACGAGCTTTGCACCGGTTTCCATCGTTTCAGGATCGACACGCCAATCTGGGGCGCCTGTGCTATTAGCATGCTCAATAGAGATACCATGGTTGTTGCCATTTGCATTAGCAGTAGCCCAAGCAATATCGGAATCATACACATACTGACGAACCTTGTCATGGTCCACACCGTAATGTGCAGAAGCTTCTCGATCTTGCCAAATATTGAAGCAAGCATCTAGGGTATCCGGTCCGTTTCCGTCTCGATCGACAACAGTCATATGGTGAATGACTGTAAACTTAATCGTTCGGAAACCATGCGGGGTGTAGTGTAAATCTAGTAGTGTTTCATCAAATTCAAGTGTACCCCAATCGTATTGGTCTGGGGTTCGACGGGTCATGTTATCTCCTTTCACCAGAGTTTTGTGTCACCCGGTTTACGTTCCTGATACTCCCTTGGTGTGGTTTCCTCGGTTCCATAGTGGATAAGGTTGTGTGTACTGTGAGACACGCATACCAGGTTCTCAGGATCGAATAATTTGTCTGATCCTTCTTCCAAATCTTGCATTGTGATGGGTATGATGTGATGCACCAACACCCGATCCAAGATTGGATAGTCGGATAGAGCTAAATCGCAGCCGTTATCTCGTGAGATCACATGGTTACGGGCTTGTGCCCACTCACGTGACTTGTAGAAGTCTTGGTTAGCCATCCGCTTTCCGCCGAAGGTGGCGTGACTCACGGCACCTCCAAGACGGAGATACCGAATACGGTCCTCTAGAGTCGCGTATTGTAGCATCTCGTGGTATGTCTTGGGGGTGTTACTTGAGGTTTTCACCTTTGTACCTTCGGAGAGCGTTAATAGCTTCTGAGTACTCCTGTTCACGGCGTTCGCTGGCTTCAATAGCAGCCATCTTCACTTCCATCAGTTCGTTCTCCTTCATTAACTTTTGTCGTTCGAGTTGTTCACGAACAGAACCCAAGCGTAAGAAGTGTGTGATGACTGATGGAGACGCTGTGCCTTCCAGCAATTGCTTTGCTGCGAGGTCTGTGGCGCTCTTGACGAGCTCGTTCTCCCGGTCCTCAACCGTTTGAGCCGGCTTTCGGCGTCGTTTTGGTGTGTTGGACACCTGTTTCACCTCGTTTCAGAGTAGTTACGACCCCCATCAACCTGTTAGAACACCCTTTCTGGTGCTTTTCCCAGGCGGGGGGCGAGCGAGTAGGGGGGTATGTTGTGCGAAGACCCCCTCCCCCCTTAAATATATAGGGGGGGTTTGTTATTTTCGACGATCATTTTTGTGTGAACTCCCGACAAATTATAACGTACAATATCGTCGATAGCTCGCTCAATATCCTCGTCCAAAATATGAGGTCCTAGCGAATCAGTAGTATTTAGCACACGATCCAAATATCCCATACTGTCATAGCCGTGCTGAATATCAAAATTATACCACTCAGCGAACTGGTCACCAGGATGGTATGGGTTATCGGTCGTTGTCAAATATACTTCACGGCTCATGAAAATATAGCTTTCTAGAGAATATGTCAAATATACTTGTTGACCGTAGACACAGACACACCTAGGGCTTCAGCAATAGCCGCTTGAGAATATCCCCGCGATTGCATATTTTTGATAGCCGTCTGCTGCCGCTGTGGCAGTGCACGCTGTTCCTTTGGCATAGCGAGCTCACGAATATGATCCATGTCGCCTTGAGCCATGATCTCCTTCAGCTTCGTAGTAGAAATAGCGCCAGCTTGGATAGCTTTCCACTCTTCCTCAGTAGGCTGAATACGATGCTTGCTAGCTCCTGTTGCTGCGCGTGCACCAATAAGAGCTTGTGTCTTTAGCTTCTTAATATCATCCTTGTCAAGCCCTGGATTGGCCTCTACTTTAGCGCGCACTTGTAAATTTGCCATACGTTGGGCCTGACGCTCTAGAGGAGCGTTGGACTTAGCCAAAGCCAGCTTAGCATCGAGAGACCGCACAGCATCAATATGCACACGCTTAGCGTTAGCAGAATATGGAATCGGTTCCGAACGGTACGCTGCTAGACGGGCATCGTTAGCCATAGCCTTGAGTTGGTTAGCGTGGCGTGCGTAGATCCGCTCCATAGGTGACGGTGCGTCTGATGTAAGAGAATATGCGTCATCAGCAAGACTCATACGAGTGACCTTCTGATGGTTGGGTGCCTGCTCCCACTCACCAGTACGGGTCTTTACACCATGGGTCTTGTTTGTATCAATATAACGCAGCTTCCCTGTCTTAGGGTCAATGTGCCCACCTTCAGTTTTATATGCCAAGCGACGCTCTGGAATATGGACCGTTGCTGAGGCACGAGAAATGATGGTAGAGGCACCCTTGCGTGGACCGCCCTGATACTTAGCCTTGAGTGAGGCAATATCATTATCCACATATGACTGTTTATAATCGAGCTTGTGTTTGTTAGCATCAATAACAACCATAGAATGGCGGACAGCCCGTGCTAGCTCATCCGTGTTGGCCCCCTTCACAGACATATCCGTAATAAGGTTAGAAATCATCCCCATCTCAGTGCCTACACGGCCCTTGGGTAAGACTTGCATACCTTCATGGTATTTATATTCTGTGTGAGGGTCGAAATTACGAAGCCCATTAAGAGCGTTCGTTATTTTTAGGCGTGCACCTCGGGTAGGAATAACCAAGGCAGTATCACCGTCAAAATCAGCCCCTGATAAACGCTCCGCAACTGAGTGGTGAATACCCACAGCAGCCTTGGCTCGTTTACCAATCATTTTTTGGCCTTCTTTATTTGTGTTGTCGACAATAAGCTCTGGAATCTCAAATGTACCGCCATGCGGAAATCGTACAAGCGCCACTCGTTCTCCTTGACGGTAGTTCGGGGCATATATGCGTGTAGGATCTATCGAGGGTAATGGAAGTAACACATGTGTCTTCTGCCTCGGTAGCGCTGCGGCTTTAAGATGTGAAGCTGCGCTGTCTGCATTTTCTGCGAAATTCTCTAATAAAGAAGCGCGCACAATAGGATTTGTCAGGCTCTTGATTTGAGCAAGCTCAGAAGCCATCGAATCCCGAGTTATTTTTAGCTGACGCTCTGCTGTAGCCTCGTGTTGTTTCGATAAGAATTGGGATGGAAGATTTCGACTCCATTTATCCCAATCCGACTCGTCGTTCACGATGTTCATAGCAGAAATAGCACGACGGTTTCGTCCGCTGCCTTCAGTGAGTTGATATTTGATTGTCGCACCAAATGGATTGTCCGGGTCATCTCGAAGGGGTTTCAAAATACTACCACTCTTCTTGTCTCCCAGGACCGGTACCGAACGATCCTTGTTGGTGTTAAATACTAAATCAACTCCGTCAGGCAAGTCATCACGATATACCGCCATGCCTTTGAGGTAATGGCCCTTTCCGACTTGCGCACGGATTTGAGCATATGCGTTCTCGCCAATGGAAATGTCTCGAACACCAGGCCGAAGATAAATAACACCATCAGCTTTCTCACCGCCTTCGCCACCGTAGTTAATACGGAGACGCTTTGGATCAATAGCTAAAGGAGTGACAATACCTAACGGTGCTCCCTCCTTGTCTTTCAATGGACCTGAAAATGAACTCAGATCCTTGAGATGACGATATGCTTCTTGCTTGGTGGTACCAGGTTTTGCGAGGACTGTAGTAAATGACGCTTCCCCTGTAGATGCAGAGCGTTCACGCAAATTCAAAACAACGTAGCCTTCGAGCTCCAACGCACGGAGGGCTTTTTTCTTCTGCGACTCATTAATTTTCATGAGTGCTTCAGTACCCTTCCCAACGTCAAGGTAGCCTGTCTTGTCGACGCGCTCTTTTAAAGCTTGCTTGTTTTGAATAAGCGCTTCTTGTCTTGCAAGTGCTGTGGGTAATAAGTATTTACGTACAGCGCCTTCAGAAATACCTAGCTTCTCACCGATAGCGGTGTTCGACCATCCTTTGGCCTTATATTTCTTGACGGCAGCTACCTCTTGAATCTTCTGTTCATGACGAGCAAGAGTAATATGGTCACGAAGCTCGACAGAAGATTTAAAACCGAGTTGCTTTGCAATATCGGTTTGTGACATCCCGTCGCGTTTCATGATTGCTACAGTGTCAAGAAATGACTTTGGGGTGGCGGAAGGGTCCTTGCCGCTGCCCCATGGATATCGACCTGAATGTGGTTTGGAACCCTCGTGTGGTTTACCCACGTGAGCCAAATATTCAGAGTCGTCAATAATGTGCACCATGGAAATTATCCATCCTGTTTACGCAAGTTTTGTAGTCTCTCGTCGAAGTATACAATCTTTGCCATAATACTTGTGATTTCTTCTGGTGTTGGACGCTTTATCCGCACATCGTCAGACTGGTAAATACGAGTTTCAATCCTGATAGTGGATGGGTCAAAATTGTACTCTAAACAGAATATCGCTGCGTAGATAAGTAGCTGGTTATGCGAAGCTGGAACTCGTCCAGTCTTCAGATCATGAATCCTCAGCTTATTAGCTTTGAAGGAAACGGTGTCTGCGGTACCAAAACAATTGTCAGAATAGTATAGGATTTGTTCTGGGCTCATTCCAAAACCAATACCGTCGTTCACATATGTCGACAGTGTTGATCCGTTCTTTGGGAGCTTGATGCCAAGGCGTATTGCCTCAGCCGCAAACTCGTGAAGACGGGTTCCCATTTCTGCGGCTTGCTTGGTCCGAAAACGATCATCAAACCTTGCGTCATCGTAGTTGAGCCAATGCCATTGGCTCGGGCTGAGAAATGCATGATCGTGTTCAAGATTCACATGCTTGTTGAATATCATTGAGTATATCCTTTTCGTTCTCAGGATAAATGAACGAGGCGTAGGACATTCCATGCATTCTCTCAATATAGTAGTCTTGGTTCGGTTGATGCGAAGCCGTGCGTCCACGTTTCACTTCAAGAGCGAACCATCGCTTACCAATAAGAATCAAGAGATCTGGAATGCCTTGAATGTATGACGAGTCATTCTTCAGAATGATACAATCTGGAAACCGGGCCTTGATTCGTTTTATCAATCCTGATTGGTATGTGCTTTCCTTCATGGAATCCTCCTAGGGGAAAGTACAGTAAAAAATTAAAGGACAGAAAAATTGCCTCTTCTATCCATATACACCCTAGTTTTTCGTACGAATTGTACGAAAGCCCTGGTCAGAGCCTTGTAGAAAATTACGTTTTGTACGAGCTCTGCAAAAGCCCAGGTCAGAGGGTATAAAAAAAAATTCGAACCCCTATCACATCCGATACATACCCAGAAATGTGATCTAGGTAACAAAAACATGCCTCGGACCGCTTTGGTCCGTATACCGCTAAAATGGCTCCAGACCGATGGGCTGAGTCAATCAACTAAACGCCCTGCTAGAGCGGTACTTTACCAGAGGCCAAAAAAGCGTGGACCAAAGTGGCCCGGGGTGTTTTGAGGTAAACGCCCTGGTCAGAGGGTGTTTTTGAGCTAAGTGGGCCAAAAAAAACGAAATTGGCTCAAAAATTTTTAATTTTATTTAAAATTCTTTGTTTGTCCTGGTACAGCCTGCCCCCATTGCCACATTACTACTATTATATATTTTTATATATAATATATATAATAATGGGCCAAGGGGGGTCAAACGACCAGCTCAAGGCATGTTTTTGGGGTGGCCCAAAACTGTCACAGAAAACTGGCCCTTTTCAAAAGTGGGCATAACCCCAGGTCAAGACCCACTTTCAAAAACAGGATTTTTGGGCCTCTCAAAATTAAAGCGGTCCTCTCCAAAGTACTTCAAACGTGCTGACAAGAACCCCCATTCGTTGAAATTCTTCTTCTCCTTCAAAGTGGTCCATATTGCACTCTCGATAGAAGAGTTACTACAAAGAATATAGTAATTCAGAGTCTCGAATGGAGTATCCAGACGGTCAATACGACCCTTCGCTTGCTCAAAACTCTTATACGAATAAGGCATCGACCAAAACACAATCGTGTCCGTCGCAATACAATTCCACCCTTCGGACCCAGAAGTATACTGAACCGCATACACCCACCGATCTCCCTCAGGAACCGGTTCGTGTTTATGACCGTTCCACTCCTTCAAAACATCCCCACAAGTCTCTCGCAAAATCTCCAACTCGTAATCAAAATTGTAAAAACAAATCAACCGGGGATGCTTCTCCCAAAGCTTCTGAAACTCGTCAATACGACTCTTATCAGTCCCACAAACCCTCCTCAAAACATACCCAAGCTGCGCAGCGTTCTTCATCGGCTCCCCCGTCCAAGGCACCACACGCTTCTTAAAAGCCTCCTGATACACAGACAGCTCAAAATGGCACCAAATACGCCTCTCACAGCGCGTTGTACGCCTTGAAAAAGGCATGTCGACTAAAACATCATCCCGCCACTTCTCAAGGCGCTGAACGTGCCTGTAGCCCTCAATTTTAGGAAAACCGCCCCATCGAGTCACAATACAATACTCACGGTCGAACTCGGTAAATGTCTTCACAAAGCCCCGAGCCACAAATACGGCAGTATAATCCTTCCAAGTATCCCCCGGAGTTGCGCTCAGCATAATCCAATGGTTATTCTTGGCAATCTTCACAAACCGCTTCGCCCAAAGCCCTCGACCGACGACACGCTGTTCATCAAAGATAAAAAACGCCCCTTTGACGTTCTTATACTTATCAATATTATTCCAAGAATCCACCTTCTCCACCTCAACGCCGTATGTCTTGCAATCCTTACGCCATTCAAAGCTGTCACGCTTCTTCGCCGTCGTAATAATATACAGCTCTCGATCCTTTTCATTCCTGACGTAATACTCCAAAGCCGTAAAAGACTTGCCAGAACCCACTCCTCCGCAAAGAATCGTGCCATTTTTCATAAGTTTCACAGCTTTTGCTTGATGTGGGAATAACTCAATGCTCATTTATCATCCTTTCGTATACCCCCAAACGGGGGATCGGAGTAAAAAAAAAGTATCCCTTCCGTTTTGTACGAAAGGGATAGCTGTTTTACACTACAGAATTTGGCACAGCTCTTGAATGAGCGGTAACATCTTCTGCAAAATCATATATCGGTCGGCTGCATTATCGCAAATTGCCGCGTCGCCAGCCATGGTCTCGATAATTTTAAACTCCGCCACACCGGTATCGTCAGTACGATCTGCCAGAAGCGACCGTCCCGCCTGACGCTTTTTCTTTTCGTCTCGAATAGCCGCTACGTATTTTTTGTCAAGCTCTAGCCGAACCGTGTTCATAAGTTTCATGGAATAAGCATATGCTTCCCGAAGAAGCTTGTACTTTTCTTCCAAAGAAACCCCCTCTTCACTGAGTTTAGCGAAGATCTCTTCAATGTCATCATAGTTACTCATGGCCAACGTCCATCCCTTGCGCGTAGTTTTTCGATTCGATGTGTCTTCTTGAGTTGGTCAAGACGTTCTTCAAGAAGATTCAAAGCCTTGACAGTATGGTCGATTTGGCCTTGTCGACGCATACCGTATTTCTCAGCTTTCGCAAGCTCTTCAATGATCTGTTGGTGCAATACATTTTGGATGTTTGGCGGTTGCCAGTCTTTGTCCCACTGGTCTACGCCATAATCATACGACATTCGATTAGCCGTCCTTCCTTTTCGTCATGAAGATATGAATACTCGGTCTTGATGATATCCGTCCGAGAAATCCCGACCTTCTCCAAAACCTCGTCCACAGCAACCCAAGGCTTTTCCAGATTTGTGGTAACGACCACAAGTTCTTTAGGACCATCCTCTGGAAAGATATAGTGAATGTCGTCAGCGAATTTGTTATACATCATCGTCTCCTTTCTTTTGAACTTCTAGTAACATCTCTTCAATAACGCCTTTTGCCTCGGTCAAGGGGATTTCTTTACGGTCGGCGGGTTTAGCAGCCGCTTCAACCATCAAATTCACCACACCCTGATATCGACCGTCCGTACCAGTCGGGAAAATCATCAATTGCTTGGGAAAATCCCGGTTCTTCCGATACCCCAAGGCAAAATTCAAGCCATGCAAAACCTCACTCATGGACATTTTCAGGTGCGTGGGAAGCTCGCTTGCTTGGATGACCTTTTCAATATCCTTGGAAACCCCATGCAAGACTTCCTTTTCGTCAGTGTGACGTAATTCGGTGGGGTGATTGGTTGCCGGTTTTCCGCCCAGACGCTTGATTTCTCGGCGTAAATACCATTCGGCCTTGCGCAAATCTTCCTTTTCGTCACTACCAGCCTTTGCCCCAGCTCGCGTGACGTATTTGACGACATTACCACGGTTGAAATTCAGTTGCTCCGTGATGTCGATGACTTCTACACCTTTGAATCGGGTGTAGTGTTTGGGATGGTTTACGTTGTCAGGCATGATAACTCCTTTCAAAATTAGAGAAAAAATTAAACCCCGATTTTTAAGCCGAGGTTTAATCCTAGGGATTATTCCTTTGTGGAATGGTCAGTATGAATCTGTACCAGATTACTCACCGAAGTGCTTCTTGAGGAAGTATCCTGCAACAGCGATAGCGATGTGTCCACCGATGGTGATTCCGATTGTGCGGATGATGTGTCGGGCGACACCGCGCTTCATTTGCTCCAGCTCTTCTTCAGAGAATTGGTCGATGAATTGGGTGTTGGTTTGAGATTGCATTATGAGCCTTTCTTACTCGTAGGTTGTATCTCTCATATATAGCATGGCTTTTTGTACGAGTGAGAAAAAAGTATACCTCGGTTTTTTAAACCGAGGCTTAGGGTGTTACTCCTTATTTTCTAGTTCTTGAGGTTGTTCTTCGGGTTCAGAAGCTTGGGCTTGTTGTGCCAAGATTTCTTCCAATTTTTCGCGTACTTTCGCGTCGACTGCTTTGTCGAACGCCTCCTTGTCGTCTGCCTTCTTGTTGAGGAATTTGCAAATCTTCTTCGAGGCTCCTTCAAAGATTTTCACGGAGGTGTATCCAACGCACCCTGCAACGAATGCAGAGAGTGCCAGATTACCAGCGTTCTTCAATGTTGAAGTCGTTTGGGATTCGGTTTCCTCGCCATTATAGGCTTCGAGGGAAGTGCTGTTAGAGTCAGCGATGTTTGCGAGATTGTCAGACATGACAGTGAGCCTTTCTTAACTCGTAGGGGTATCTCATATAGAGGGTGGTTTTTTGTACGAGATTTCAGAAAAAATTAAACCCCGGTTTTTAAGCCGAGGTTTAATCCTAGGGATTATTCCTTTGTGGAATGGTCAGTATGAACTGATCCGTTTGTCACTTACCGGAAAAGCCGTTCAGCAACGGTTGCGCCGATGGTCAGTGCACCAACGACTAGGCCGTAGGCTACTGTGACTTGCACAGCGCCCATGACAAAGCCCTTAGTGAACTGCTTGGCGACGCCAGCGTAGGTGATGGTCTCGTCGGTAACAGTGGTGTTAGCGGTTTGGGTGTTCATGGTTTGAACCTTTCTTGTTCAGTAGGTGGGTATCTCCCATATACAGCATGGTTTTTTGTACGAATCCCATGCTATATACTATACTCTACCGAACGCGATTGGATACGTCAAGCGGTGTGGGCCGACTCCCACTGAGGAGTTTCTTACGTAACCGTACCACCCGCACAAATCCCTTCGCGTCTTTAGCAACGATATCACCCGACCGAGCCACAATATCCCCTCGGGGTGACGGAATGAGAATACACGGCAAGCCTTCCAGCTCGAAATACTCAGCGTCCAACCACTTGGCTAACCCCGCCGCAGTATCGCAAGACAACACCACGCCATCAAGGAGATCGAACCAAACATCATTAGGCGTATATGCCTCAGGAATTGGAGCTTTCATCAGAATGGCACCTCCTCATCAATATCAGTGTGGATAGGTTGGCTATCCCAAGGATCACGATCTTCGTCTTCACGATTATCGTCAGCCTTAGGAACCGAAGCATACTTCCGCTCCAGCTCGTCTTCGTCAAGAGTTGCAAATAACGTCTTGCAATATGCCTTGACGCCTTTTTTGCCGTTGACCTCCCACTCGTAAGGACGGACCACAACATCTGCAAATTCCAAATCACAGTAGTCCAAGATATCGACCGTGTCTTCATCGAGGTCGACACGACCGTTGGACTTCAGCAAAACGATGGTGGGGTTACGCCGACCATATCGAACCTCGACAGGGAGGTACCAGTCAGGTTCAACATCTTCTTCACGCTGACGAAAACGCTTGACGTTCCATCCGTCAGACATAAGACCCTCAGCAGTTACCTTGTCTAAGACAATGGCGAAATTACGACGCCCTGCTGCGTTGTATTGGGATGGGCGTCCGCCGAGATTACGAAATACAAGTTTTACGTTCTTCAACGTGACATTATGCAACATGTCGTTTTCCTTTCTTGGCTTTTAAAGCCTTGAACTCTGTCTCAGTCAATACCTTGACTGTTTTGCCGCTGAGCACAATATAGTCGCCTACATATGCACGACGGTCTGGTGTGTTGATATGGTACTCGTCAATACCCTGAGAGTTTAACGAGCACCCAAAAGGCCACCCGTATCGCAAAGCTAGCATACGGCGATTTTCACGGGTGACCTTATGGTATACTCCGATCATAGTGTCACGAAATCCTTAAAAGTTCCGAACCGCTCGATCTGGTCAATAGCCGCTTCGACTAAATGGTCGGCATATGTGGTATCCACTTCATCAAGGCTTTCGACCTGTGACGACTCCTTCCACAGCCAACCTTTTGTCCCAGCGACTGAATATGCCTTGAATCCATCATCAGTGGTAACACGATATGCGTTCTTACCACCCTGAATAACCGGCACAAGGCTTGCGGTCCGCCCCACATGCCACCAAGAATTATCCATCTCAGGCGAATCGCCTAACCAAATAACGCCCTTGGTGACCGAGCGCTGTTCCTTGTAGTCGTCTAGTGTGACTGGTTCCCCAGAGAACATGGTCTTGAAAACAACTGGATGCTGGAATTGCGCTCCTGTGGCGGTCCACTTTTCTTTGGCAGTAGAATATGCGACATAGACAGCATCGTTCACAAGACACATGCGTTTGTACGTGTCTTCGTGCTCGAACTCATAGCCGTATTTCTTACCAAATTCCGTCACAGCCTGAATAATCTCAGGAGTGGCGTTGGGGATCTTGATAGAGTCTGTCTTGATGTGCGCGACGGTGAAACCCCGTTCTTGCACAAAATGCTTCAAGTCGATCATAAACAGCGCCCCGCGTTTTGCTACGATGTTGTCGACGTTGCGAATATCTCGGAATGGGTTGTCGAATTTCGCTGACGTTAAGCCGTAGACGCTGTTGATAATAATCTTCAGCGAATATGACAGGTTGTCGAGCTCGTCCTTACCACCTTCCAAAAATGGTCGCAACTTGCCGCCTAGCATCGACCGTGCCGCGTCCAAATCCCCATGCTTAATCGCAAGACGGGCTCGTTTGATTTGGCTGAACACCTCTGTGTATGGACCGAATAAGTTTAATTCTTCGATCGACGTAGGGTGCATCGAAGCCACATCCAGCAATGCCACGTCATCATAAATGCCTGGTTCGGCGTAAACATAACCCCCCTCTCCTGTGGTCTCGCCACGATATGTCGAAACCCCGGCATCGTAAGAATAACCGGGGAACATCTCACTTAAGTCGGTGTAGACGAACTCGTCTTGAGGATTCTTCTCATCGCCGAAAATGATCTTAGCGACGTGTTTACGAGTGACGTCGTTGACAGGAAGTCCTGACAATTCCGACAATAATAACCGTGCTTCGTAGTCAGCCTTGCGATCATGGAAGACTGCTTCGGTTGCACGGACGTCGTTAGAACAATATTCAATCACCCTCGGCCAAAGCCCAACACCGACTTCCTTATCCCAAGGGATTTCCATTTCCATATGTTTGATCCCAAGGTCGAACTCAAATTTCTTGAGTGATTGCTTCTTGCTGGAGAAATCGTAAATATCAGCGTATGACAGCCCGTATGCCTCGATAAACATACTGTCTCGGTCACGATCGTTGATAATACGACTTGAGAGCTCGAATAACTCTTGGTTGGAATAACCCATCAATCGAGCATACAAAATATGGTTGTCGTACCGACGATTGTTGAAACCGACAAGCTGGTGTTTCAGCAGCCCTTCAATCTCTTTGGGTGTGGGGTTCAGCATCGGAATAACCGCGTTTGACCCCTCGTGCTTATAACACACAACAAAAAGATTCGGATACACCTCAACGTCGAAAAATACCAACTGGCCCTTCTTGGGTTTGTCTTCGATCTCGATATGTTGCTGTGGCGCGTCCTTACCCTTCAGCTGCATCGTCTTGACTTCCTTGAGGCAATATAAAGCATGGTTCGTGCTCTTTGCCGCAAAGCCTAGCAAGACTGGTTTCATGTCTTCCACGTTATATACTAACCCAGAAGAATATGCATCGTCCAAAATCTTCTTGATGAAATCAACGCTTGATTTGGTCGACGGGTGAATCTCTTTGCGAAGATTGCGCTCAATTAAATCACGTAATCCACGCTCGGTTTGGATTTGCTTCGTCGAAAGCATCTTAGTCTCCTTTAAAGGGAGTCCGCCACTAATATGAGCTATCGGCATACCGTTACAGACGGTGAATTTCCGTCTCAGTGACGAATTTCCCTTATGCACTTTTACCTCAATACCTTCGGAATATAGTGGCGCTAGTGTATCCACATCACCATCATAAATATAATGAAGGTGAACACCAGCACCAGACTTACTCACTTCTCCGTATGTCGGAGGGAAGGTCTTGATAGCTTCGAGGTTCCTGCTCAAAGATTTATTTCCATTGTCATCACGCAAGTCAAAGTCGATCACAATATGATTCTGTGGGACCTTGACATAATGTAGCTCGTGAGTGTTGATCGTCCCTAGCACCGTGTCGACATCTACCCACCGCTTTGAGGGCGTCCCCTCAGAGTTGGCAAGCTGTGCCGGCATCCCAGCGTACTCAGCATCGAAAATAGACTCCCGACAGTTCCACAAATCTGTCTCTTCGGGTTCTTCCTCGTATCCTTCTGGTGCACCCAAGTCGCCTTCAAGTAGCATGTCGGGCTTAAATCCACTATACACCGACCGGAGACGTAGCCCGTTACCGAACCGCTTCCGAGGGTAGAACTCCTCAAAATAGTTTTGAAACTCTGCCTGAAATACTTGACGCCGTTCAGGATATTCAATTCCCACTTCCTTACACCACTCTTTATACATGGTGTAGGCTTGCGTCAATGTGATGTACTCTTCCTCGATGAACTCATCTTGAACCTCGTTCACAAACGACATGATGGGGTTCGTGATATACATCATGGAAATCGGCTTGTAGTTGTCGTAGTAATGGCGCGTCATCTTCTTGAATTTCTGCAAGCAGTGATACGCGATTGCGCCATACTCAAATTTCACCTGCTCCATTAAATGCCGATATCGCAGAGCCTCCACAGTGTCGCCTGAGGATGTAATCACAATCAGACGACGAATAAGGCCCGACTTAGCATCGGAAATACGGATTGGGTTGTTGGTGCCGACGATGAGTGTTGAGTTAAACTTCATCGCATATGCGGATTTATGTTTCTCGTTCACTAGCATCGGCTCATGCGAGACAATAGCATTGATTTTTGTGTTGTCGTTGATGTTGTTCATATCAACATCATGATCCACAGCAATCAGTGGGTTCGACTTGAATGCTTCCAAGGCGAATTGCGCGGAGGCTGTCCCCAAGGCACGTGCGTTGAATACTCCAGAATATCCCTCGAACATGTCTTGGATGATACCGATAATGGTAGACTTACCACTACCTGGTTTACCATAGAAAGCAAAAAACTTCTGGATTGTTTTTGCTTCTCCGGCTACAACAGCTCCGATGGCCCACTCGATTTTATCGACCTCGTTAGGACGATATAACGTATTTACCAGCTCATCCCAAGCGTCATGACTCCCTTCTGCGCATGAATAACTCAAACGCTTTGTAGCATAGTCTTCTTTGCAAATAGGCTGATCCGCGAAAATAACCCGTTCGTCGAGTTGTTTCCAGTTATCGCCTAGCGTCTTGACGTACTGCTGAAATTTCGTCCATCGCCCGTTGTCGAAGCTCTGTAATCCACTCACCGTTGCCGAATCGTATTTTTCAGCTTCGGCGTACAGAACCCCGTCTACCAAACGAGGAACGTCGTAACTATCAGTTGACCAGACACCACGCTCTTCATCCCAAATCGCAAAGAAAGAATTACCTTTGACCATAAGGTCTTTTGATGGACGCACAACAAACGAAGGATATAAGGTTGTCCCACCGCCTTGCTGGGGTGATTGTTCCTTAGTAGCAATACGCATAAAGTCCAAAGAAGTCATTTATATCACCACAAAACTCCGTGCTGTTGCCACGCCCATTCGTTCAGCTGAGCCCATAATTCGCGCTCTGCCGAATCCCATTTTTTCGCGTAACCCTCTGGTGTGCGGTAGAGCGGAAATAGGCTGTTCTCTCCGAAGGCCCCGTAAGTACGATTGTTGATAATGTCGATGCGCTTCTGCACAAACGACTCGTCATACGTGTTATCGGTCATATCATCGAGATGCATATTTCGCATCAACCACATGAAATCATCTGGGACGGAATTTTCAGTAAAGCCCGTCATCCGCTTTGCCAAGGGAATAAGCATCTCCAACATCGAGCAGCGTTCAGCCATAAGCTCTCCATCAGAGAGGTCGTAATCCCGAATGGCATTGCGGAAATTGCGACGAAGTTCTTTCCCGTCCCAAGCTCGGTTACTGTCGAGACCAACATAAGCCATGAACGGCACCGAGTGAAGATGACGCAAGACCTTCTTGCAAGGCTGATAGTTCACCAAATTGCAAAGGTATTGGAAATATGTTTCTTCGTTATAGCGAACAAGCACGATAACAATCTCCGTCTTCGTCGATTGGGATATCGTTGTTAGTCAAGATCATATATTTGATCTGACCGTACGGACTATCCTTGTATGGAGTTTTGTCGAATCGCAGTTCAATAAGGCTGTGATAATCCGGGTTACGGAAATAAATCACGTCTTTACCAGTCTCGACACCGTGTTCGATAAACTCCTCAGGGACAATATCCTCGTAATCCTCTTCCCATAGGACATTCCCCGCTGAATCTTCCATGAGTCGATCGGTAGTATACCAAGTATACAGCATTTGGTCTTGAGCCAAGGCGTTCAGGTTGTATTCAGCCAAGGAAATAATCGCTGGATCAGGGTTGGTGAGGTCTTCTGCCATTTCTTCCTCCGTCAAAGGTTCTGGTTCCGGTTGAGTTTCTTCAACCGGTTCTTCTTCATCAATAGAAGTTTCAAAAAAATTTACCCCGGTTGCACATTCCGGGGTTTCCCCGTCGGGTGGTTCCACACTAATACGCTGGTCCGTCACTACCACCCTTTTCACAGAATGGTAGTGACGGAAATACATACCGGTGATAAAACCACTCGTCCACACCAAGGTGGCGAAAATGATCTTATCAAGTTTGGACACGTTTAGACCAGATCGTAAATGATGCCTTGAACGTTAGGGTAAATCATGACGCCGACGTCTGCCAGTTGGATATCCTTCTCGGAAGCGTCCTTGGTTTGGTAGAACAGACCAAGGTCAACATAACCAAGATTACCGTTGTGGTCCTTGTGGACCCAACCAACAATGTTACCTTCCGGGGTCCGAGGGATACCGATCAAGTCATATACCTCGTTGAGGTAAATATGACCACGAGCACGAAGCATATCGTTAGCGACGTTTTGAACGCTCACCAATTCGTTGCGGACCTGAATGGCGTCGTTTTCGCCATTGTCCTTCTCACGCACCAACCGAGAATAACCGTTCAAACGAACGCTGATAACAGCGCTGTCCTTGGTTTCAGAAATGACAGCATTTTCGCTGGTTTCGATGCCACGAGTCATGGCTTTCTGGAGAATCTCGGCTTCATTTTCTTCGCCGAGTTGTTCCTTGACCTCTTCGCGGTAGGACTCGTACATACCTTTCACGGTATTGAATGCTGCGGTGGTTTGTTGTAACCGCTTGACGACGGTGTTGTGACCCCACAAAATGCTAGCCACAGACAGCGAGCCGACAAGGAAAGCAGGACCGTAGTTCTTGATTACTGCCTTGGCGATGGGAATATAGCTCTTAATGGTTTCCCACACGACTCGGCCATTCGAGCACCACACAACACCCTTGTCGTCGCAGAACAATTCTTTGAAGTTATCTGCGAATGCTTCGTTGTCCCGGACGTCAACACCGTCGAACAGGATTTCAAAAGTCCCGTATTTAGCACCATTATTATCACGGGCAAGCTTGACGAAACGAACGTGTTCTTTTTGCAAGAATTTGGCGGCTTCATAATCTTTTTGGAATTGCGGAGTAGCCTTCGACGCCAAGGTTGCAGCGGTGATTAACCCGCCAACGCCACTGAACACTGCTGCGGTAGGAGCGTTCTTATGCGTCTTCATTTTTAACGTGTTGAATACACGACCAAGCTTAAGCATGGTGAATATACCTTTCGTAAGAGTGCCCCACCCACAGTAGCGAGTGGGGCGTGTGAATGTGATTCGTTACGAATCGAGGAAAATAGGATCAGGCAAGACGAGTTGGAAACCGCCATCTACCTTCACCGTACGTGGAGCGCCGATATCATCCCAACCCCAATCGTTGTCGACATATTTCGATGGGAGTCCTACAAGAGAATACAGATCAGCAACGGTGGCCACCTCGTACTGGTCAATGATGTCTTGTAATTTGTCGATGATGTTGCTAGCCTCACGACGGTCTGTCAACACCACACGAGCTACTCGATTGTTCCCGACAGGTTTGCGCGCGGTTGTCGTAGAACGTGAATAGCTGTGATATGGTGTGTTAGACCGTTGTTGAGGCTGACGCTGAGGGGGTCGAGCATCGTTCAAAACCGCATCCATGATGGCGTCGCCGATCGCACGAACGCCCTCTTTGAATAACGGTTGAACGATGGGAAGAACAGTGTCGAAAATAAACGGCTTAAGAACATCCGACCAAAATGATTTCTTTGGCGGTAGGACTTTCGCCGTAGTCACCTGTTCTACTTTTGGTCGTTCATTACTCATTGGCCTTCTTTTCGCTCAGTTCTTTGAACCGAGCCAGGAGTTCTTCCTTGGACAGGTCTTGCAGATTCGTGGGGTTAAACTCCTTCTGCAATTCCTTCGGAAGAATGCCGCAGATGAATTTCGCGGCATAATCCGGGTCCGTCAGCATTTCCTCCAACAGCTCAGAATATGCGTCAGTGGCAGTGAACCAGACTTTCAACCAGTCCGGCTTCACCAGGATTTCACCACGGGGCGTTTCTTGCTTGATACCGACTGCCTGACGCAAAACGGTTTTGAAAACGGAGAGCACGATACGTGCATCTTCGGTTTCTTGAATTGACTTCAAGACTTCGGAGAATTTCAGACCTTCAAAATCATCGAAGGCGATTTCCATAGCCTCGGCTTTCGTCAGATTGAAGTAGAATGTGTCTTCTACCTCATTACCACGCAAGTCATTGTATTTGATTGTTTTCTCGATCATGGATCCATTCCTCCAGTTTCATTGTTATTGGACCGAAGATATGGTCACACCAGGTGATCGTATCCATTAAGGGGATCAGCGCAAAAGTCAATAGCCAATACTGGCTTGCCGTCATCGGACAGAATTGACGAATACGTCACCTCCATTAATGCGTCCGTGTTCCAACCGACATACCCGCTGACTGCCGTTTCGGGCAGACCAACCTCATCATAAAAATCAGTCAGAGAAGCATACATCTCTGTGATGATCTTATGATTCACCGTGTTCACAGCGGCTTTGATGGTCTCCATGTTTGACTTGAAGTACCGGTCGCTGTATGAGTCGTAACAAATACACTCATCACCGGTGACAATCAGCGTCGTCGGCTTCGGGTTCTTGGCGATACCCTCTTCTGCGATTTCCTTGTGGACCGCTTCAGCCTTCTTGGGTGAAAGTTGTTTTTCAGCAGCCGTGCGGTAGCTTCGATATGCCTTGTCTGTGATGAAATACAGAGTCTCCATATCGTCAGCACGACCTTTTACCAGCGCTGCAACCCAGCCCAAAGCGGCGACAGTCGAAATACCCGCAAGACATGCTGGAACATAGTATTTCCAAGTTGCCTTGGCCTTGTCCAAAAATGTCGATTCTTCGGGGAGTTCTTTCATCACCTCCTGAGCGGCTGCGTGCCCCTTACCAGCAGCGACTGCGGTGGTAGCTACGCCTGTTGCAACGCTGACAAGCGTCACCATTTGACTGTGATTCGTGATGAATCGCGTGAGACGGTTAAGTTTCACGATTATTCTCCTTTCTTAAAGAAACGGCGTTTCAGCGCCTTGAACGGACGTTTGAGGTCTTCAGCTGCGTCTTGCATTTTCGTGAGTGCATACGCAGCCAAGCCGAGACCGAGTACCGCACAGCATGCAGTAACGATCTCAGCGAAATTAGCGCTGTGTTTTGCGTTGATATGGACGTTGACCGTCATGTTATTTCCCTTCCCAATCTTCGCAAAGATCGGCGTATTCTTCATCCACGAACTCCATGGATGCGTCGACTGCCATATCGGTGATTTGCTCGACGATGGCGTCCAGCTCGACTTCAGCTTTTTTGGCAAGCTTAGCCGAGACAAAATTAGCGGCTACACCAGTGAAAGTGAGCCCAAGAAGAACTTTGAATAGTGTACGCATGATTATTCCTCCCAATTATAGCAAAGACGGATGTATTCGTCATCCACGTCTTCCGAAAGCATACGGGTTGCAATGCTGACAAATTGATCGACAACGATTTCAAGATCCACTCCGCTTTTTTGTGCGAGCATTTCTTGAATTTTTTCGATATCCTCCGGTGGCAATTCCACAGCCTCCAAAATTGCCATTGCTTTTTTGCGTTCTTTAGCGTCATGTGCTTTTAACGCAGGACGAAAGATCGTTCGGCTTAGCAGAACAACAATGAAGTAGGCGGCTTTAAAGAAGAAATTGCGCATGGTTATTTTCCTTTCTTGAGTTCCAGCGCGATTTTGATAGCGTAGGCTAGAAACGCCATAGCTAGTTTGGTTTTGTGGTACGTCCGTACCACAGCTTTGACGGGATTACGCATCGGGTTAGCTCCGAGTACCGAAGACAGCGTTTTTGTCTTCAGACCAGTAGAACAGTTTTACCAAACGTTCTCCTTTTTCGCGTAGCCCCAACAGGTCAAGTACATCAGCATCGAATGGGGTCACACCATGTTCACCCAGGTTCACAGCTACGCACGGCGACTCTTCACTAGCTTCATACCCAGCTTTGAACGCATCATAGACGTGTTGAAAAGTTTTTGCCAGTGAATCGGCGTCATACCCAATTGGTCCGAACACTTCTTTGTCGGTCTTGGGGTTCGGCACTTCTTTTTCGCTTTCACGACGACCCATGTAATACGTGTCCCAGTCTTTCCGATCAGGCGTGTAGCTGATGTTAAGCATGCCGGAGGCGTCATTGTAGAGACGAAGGTAGCTCAGAAGATCGGCGTCGTCTCGTGTCACAATATCGGGGCTGATCTTCAGACGATTCTCGTCATCAATATCGCCGTTTTCGAGTGCGGTTTTGAATGCCTCTTGCACGTGCTTGAAAACTGTCAATGCGACTTCGGCATTCAAAGCTGTTGCGCCAGCTGGATCGTTCGAGATATTTACTTCTTCGTCAGTTTTCAGAATTTTATAGATTGTCCCGCAAAGCATCAGAACGACACCAGCAGCCGCCACGCCAAGTGTTGGGTTTTCTCGAATCGTGTTGAACACTTTAGCGGTAGTGTTGCGAACCTTTTGGACCGCTTTGCGGAAAATGTTTTTCATCGTAAAAATCCTTTCTCTAGATTACGATGATGAAAAGTTTATACCCTAAACCAGGGTATAAAAAATTAAAGGTGAGTTTAATAGACTGTGACGGTATGTATTGATTACTCCTTGTCCACGGAGTCAGTCTATCTCTCATATAGGGCGTGGTTTTTTGTACGAATTACTGATGGAACAGGAAATCCGCAAAAACCGTGACAGACAGAAATAGAATTGCGTAAACCAATCCAAACAAGCATACCTTGAGGATGAATCTCCAATTCGATGGGCCACCAAGATCATGTTTACCCATTCGTAAAATATACCTTTCCATTTTGAAAAAGTCTAAACCCCGGTTTTGCCGATGGGGTTTAGACTTGAGGGTATCAAGATTAGATCAATGCGATTTACAAATTAGTTCGATACGACCTCCTTTGTGTCGGAGAAGATGTGGTCCAGCAAGCCGCCTACTACGTCGGAACGTCGATCGGTTTCGATCAAAACGTCCCACGCGGTGGCGGCAAGTTTTTCCTTTTCTTCATTTGTTATTACAAATGAGAAGTCGAATGTGAATACTCGTTTAATAAAACGTAACATGATAATGTTTCCTTTCTGTCTCATATAGAGCATTGTTTTTTGTACGAAAGAAAACATAGACCACAGTATCTTGTGAATACTGTGGTCAGTGCTTATAGCGAGTTTTGGATGATGTTACTTGTGTCGTAGTAGCATGCCGATTGCCCGTGAGGAAATCAAGCCGAACTGTTCATAGTGGGTGACTGCAAAGATGCTGATGAGGTTAGCAGCAGCGACGAAAATCGTGTCTTTACTGAGCTTGCGGAACGAGCGGTTTCGTTCTGCTTCAGTCAGTTTGATCAGATTGTCGGCGATGTCTCCATATTCCTTATCTGCGCCTGAGTAGTCTTCCATTTCTGAAAGTAGGGCGTCGATTGCGTCCTGAATGGGATCATTTTTGCCAGTAAAAGACATAGTTATTTCCTTTCTATCCGTATGTCTCACTATAAGCGTGGTTTTTTATACGACTTGGTTGTCGACCTTGAAAGTGGCCTCGTCCTTGTCCATAAGTGTAACCGGGTGGTTGTTGAGTTCGAGCGTATTTACCAGCTTACCATCCTTTTCCTCAACAGTCATCACCCCGTCAAAACGATCGTCCGACTTGTTGTAGGCCCTGGTGGAAATGCCGGTAATCACACCAAGAAATGTCGTGATTGCGGTAGCCGTTGCGCTCACAGCATCACCGTGTGGAATATGCCAGACGTTTGCTAGCGTGATCCAGAGGGTGATGAGAGCCGGTAACACAATCATCACGGTCCATTTGGTGGTCTGGTAGGCTTTGTCATTCAGAATGAAGGTGGGCATGTGAATTTCCTTTCATTGGTAGACGCCCAAGTTCTTGCATGACCCGTTCGGCAGCACCATTTCCGCCGAGGGTCTTGTATGGTTCGTAGAGGTACAAATATACATCCCGATATTCTTCGGGTGTAGCGTACCCCCGATCCATCATGAATCGCGCTTCCGATAGGATAGCGTTATACGCCAATCCTTTTATCATGGTGGTGGTCGCATCGTCTTTACGACGTCGGGAAGCTATAAAAGCCCACAATCCGCTCGAACCAAACACCGCGACCATAATTGTGCTCGACAATTCAAGCCAAGACATATATCAGTTCCAATCGTATTTCGTATCCTTTTTGATAGCCCAAGGAGATTTCAAATCAGTTCGGAATTTATAATCGCAGTAGACGAGTGTCGGGTATTCACGATAGCCTGTTTCGTCTTCAATGCGTGTGAACTCTGTCACCCGTGCGATAATACGATCAACACCGAGTACGGATGTGAAATACGGCACCTGCACCCCGACAAGATCACCGATCCAATATTCTTCGTTTGTTTTATCATCGAATTTGTTAGTATCAGAAGGCGTTCCATATCGTTTCATGGAACCAGCATGCGGCGCCACCTCAACAGATAACGCAAACCCAGACGATAGCGTTTTATACGGGTCTCGGTAAATGCGGGTCTCTACAGTCTCGTTCCAATCATAATCGGATTGTTTAGCCATATTTTCTGTAGCGTAACTTACCTGAGCCAAGGGGCCATAGGCGTTAGATGATTTAGCAACCCATGTATTATCCTCGTTTGAGAAGATAATGGTGTTTTTTACACCTTCGGTGTTGACACTTAATTGCCCTTTCAACAAGGAATCATCGAAAGTGTCAAAAATGATGAAGTTGGAACGATCCTCCCCTCGATAATGAAAACATTTGAAATGATCTGGTGGCCAAGGAAAAAAGCTCCACCATTCGTTAATAACAAATGGTGGAGCTTGAAAACGCATTGTGGAATTGTTATTTTCCATAATGCGTTTAAAAGCGTCCCACATCGAAATACCGGTGTCGAATGTCGCGTAGGGTTGATAATGCCATATGAACCCTTCCTGATCGCCGTATATGATAGGCTCGTATGGTAGTTTGAGGAAGTTCAACTCTGCGTGGCCGTAATTGCTTGTTGCTACAGTGAACAAGTCTTTCCACACGTTCATCCAATTGAGCTTATCATTACCATCTTTGTCTCCGAACTCCCACCCGTTTTTATACTCAGCGTCCATATAAGTCTTGTCGCGGATTTCTTTCACACAAGGCCGGTGCGTAAACATGTAGTCTAGGGTTTTACCTTTATATATAGTCTCTACGCCACCATTGTCATCAATCCGAACATCAACACTAGTGGTTATCATTGGTGTATCACTATCAGACGAAATAATCATATTCCCTGGTTTTAATATGGGGTTACCTGATAAAATACCATCATCAGTACTGATTAGTTGAAAATCGCCATGATCTTGGAAACGTTCAGTAAACACAAAAGACTTGAAATCGTAAACGGCCGTTTCTGGTGAATAATTGCTGCCTAAAATTATGGGATGCATCAGAACCCGCTCCTGGTTATCGTATACGACGCTTCTACTTCAAAGTAAGCGTTAACATTAGTGTCAAAATAGCAGCGAACATACAAAGTGTCCTTTCCAAAACACACGTACGGAAATACTAAAGATCGTTCTGCTTTTTGTATCATGTTCCCCTGTCTTGAATAATTCAAACTGTTAGGGGTCCACGTTGCAATGCGATTAAATCCGTCTAAGGTATATACCGGGGTCGTGTTATCGTCTACCTTATCAGTCCACGAAGAGATATAATTTTCATTGAGCTTGATCGAAATGTATGGTAGTAAACCATCTCGTAACAAACCAATTTCGATCTTTCGTAAATCTTTTAGACTCTTTTTACCCCATGGAAATTTAACGTTGATCTTGCAGGGTGATTTGTATGTCACTTTCCCGGGGTTGCGAGGCTTTAACAGTTTACCATTATATTTGGCTGTCTCTGTTGACGGATCCAACGAAACATCGAATAATTCAGTTCCACCATAAAGCAAAGGGTCACCCATCGTATATGTAATCTTAATATCTAGGTCTTTGTCGAATAATGCTCCTTCAATTTTGGAAATATACCCACTCCCATTATACCATTCGCCACTATATAATACGTGTATGTTGGTTTTGGTACGGTGTTGACACCCCATCATCTGGTTAAGGATGGTCTTAGCTTCGTAAATATCATTCGGTCGAATTGTTAGTACAATTTCTCGGTCCGCGGTACGTCCACCACCCAAGAAAGCGCCACCGGCGGGCCGCTGAGTCTTGCTAAATGCAAAATCCAGCGTTGCCAAACCAGTGGCGCTTACGATGACTGCCGAGTCCGACTTCGCAATGTTACTCGGCGCGCCTTGAGAGAAGATAACCGTGGGAGAGAAACAGTTCACGTTTAAAAATTCAGCGCGCTGCTGTAACGTGATCTGTTCAATCATCTAAGGATTCCTTTTCTTGAGGTCTTCTAATTGTTTCCGGGTATTACGATAAATCTCATACGTTGACAACGCTTGCGGCGAAGTGTTGTTCTGGACGTATTCGATGTTCGTAATGTTCGTATCTCCAGCAGCCTTGGCGTCAGCGGCGGTATCGACCTCCGTCGACGCTTTAGCTGCTTCGGAATATGTGTTGTTGATCGGGATAGAACGGTTCAAGGCGTCCATATCACGCTTGGCCTGGTCGAGATTCACCACGGGGGTGATGGTGGGAGAAATATCAGAGTTGAAATTATCCTCAATCTCGTCCATAGCTCGCATGAGGGCGTCTTTCATCGTATCCACACCGCCTTGAATGGTCTCCTGGTCGTCCATACCATCTGCTAGACCCTTGACAAGGAAATAGCCGAACTCACGGAAGACCGTCGACGGCGAGTGAATGCCGAGAACGCTCTTGAAACCATTAATAACCATCGACCCAAGACCTCGTGCAGATTCAACAGCACTGGTGATACGATTGCGGACACCGTTCACCAAACCTTGCACCATGTTACCGCCTGCTTCGGAAAGATCGAGCTCACCGAAAATAAGCCGCTTCAGAGCACGGAATGGCGACAGCAGTAACTGCAACATCGCAGCACCCAGGCGGACCAAACTTTGCCAGAGCGTCTGAAGAATATGCGCGCCAACGTCGTCCATGTCCGATGTGGACTTAGCACGGTCGTGTAGCCACTTGAACGGGTTCACCAGGAAATCAATCAACGTTACGAACGCCCGAGAAAGCCCATTAGCAAGGGCTTCAACGATTGCTGTAGCCAGATCAACAAATAACCGGGGCGAATTGAGCACAATCCAAATGAGAGCCTTCACCAGAGCAGCGATAATATCACCACCGCTCTTGGGGAGCTCGCCCAGGAGCACAACAAATAGTTCAATCAGACTATTCACCAGGGTTCCTATCAGTGTTGGTAGGTCCTTGATAGTCTGAATAAGCCCTTTAAGCATCGTCTTGACGAAACCAGTCAACCGGCTAGGCAAGGTCTTCATGAAATCAATCAGACCGGTCCAGAGTGACATAAACGTCTTCATGATCTTGCGGTTACCCGCTTGATCTTTCAAGAAGACAAATAACGCACCCAAACCAGCAATAATTAACCCCGTCGGACCCGTAATGGCAGCCGCAGCACTAGCTAGACCCCCGCCTAAAGCTTGGGCTAGCATGGGCGCAAACGGCTGCACCATAGCTGCAATTGCGGGTAATGTGGACTCGAAATTCGTCAATAGAATCTTCAGCATTGGCGAGAATTTACTGAACGTGTCAATAATCCCACCAACGCCTTGGCCCATCTGAATAACCGAATCCAGCATATACCCGAGGTTGCGTTTGAATGACCGGTCACTTGAAGCATTTCGCATACGGTTAAATGCACGCACAAAATCCTTCGCCGCGTCGGTAATACTCGTGACAGAGCTTCTGATTTTGCTGATACCGTCGAAAACGTTCACTACGTTCTCAACCTCGGTCTTCAGCTTCTGTTGCTCTGCCGTGAGCTCGTCCATAATATACTCAACGAGGGTCTTAATGCGGTCTTTGTTGTTCTCAATGCCGTCGGCCATGCCTTCGCCATATGCCTCACCCGCTTCAAAGCCAGCACGCTCTGCTTCCAGCTTAGATGCCTTCTCCAGAGCTTTCTGGTACTTCTTATCGGCCTTAGCAATATTCTTCTTGGCTCGGTCCGCCTTCTGTTGAGCTCGACGTTTAGCTGTTTCGTCCTTCTTGGCGTCAGCAGCAACCTTGGCTGCGTCTTCCTGGGCGTTGGCAGCATCCTCGCGGGCTTTCTCAGCAGCGTCTTGAGCAGACTCGATTTCCTCTTGGAGTTTCTCGGCTTCCTCTTCGTACTTCTCACGCTTTGCAGCGATTGCTTCGTCGCGTTTGCGTTGAGCCTCGAAGAAAATGCCGCCCACCCGTTTCGAGAAATCGGTCTCACTCAAAGAAGCATACAGAGTGTCGATGAACGACCCACCAGCCGCAGCAATCTGAGCACCTTTATCGTTCGTGATGGCAATCATCCGGTCAAGGTTGTTGCCCAAAGCTTGCTGAGGAGCCTTGGCTGAATCATCAATACCACGAGCCATGCCTTGGTTAACGTTTTCACCGATACCGTGGAAAACCCGGCTCGGCGACTGAATACCAAGAACATTGCGTGCAATAGAAATCAACGATTCGGCAACACCTTGAGATGCGTTGAGCGGTTTCTCGGCGTTAGCATCAATGCCACCAGCGAGACCCAGCATGGTAAACATGCCGAACTCTCGGAACACCCGAGACGGCGAATGAATGCCAAGAACAGCAGCAGTAACGTTTCGCATACGTTTACCGAGTGAGGATAACGAGTCCAAAACCTTCTGTGCGTTCTTAGCGATGCCGTCAAACATACCGTCCAATAATGCTGATGCCAGATTATGACCAGCTTCTTGGAGAGGCTTCTTGTTTCGGCGAATGGCGTCAGCAAGATTGTTAATCATGTTGACAGCAGTATCAAACATCTTGTTGGTGATAAGATACTGAGCCCGTTCGATGCCGTCTAAGAAGTTCCAAATGATGGTAACGCCCATGTCAATCGCACGGGGCAAGAACTCATTTACGCCGTCAAGCATTCGCAATATGGCGTTCTGTCCAGACTCGGCCATCCTCGGAATGAGGTCATTAATGCCGTCGATAAACGCCATAAAAACGTCTTCACCTGTTTGAACAATCAGCGGAGTGAGAATACGGATAGCATTCAAACCCTCGATCATTAAATGAGTGAACGTTTCGATCCACTTGGGAATGGTTCGATCGGCGGCATCGAGTAATGCCAGAATAAGCGTGACTATGAAGTTAATCAGCTTCGGCATGAGCTGGGTGCCGGATTCGATCAACGCCCCAAACATGGTGGTGAAGAGAATCACCATAGATTTGCCGAGTCCACCAGCATGTTCAGCCAACGCCCCGAGGAAATCAACCAAGCCTAGAGCAACAGCTTTGAACAACTTTGGAATAAACAGCAGCAAATTCACCAAACCGTCTACACCACTTGCACCAACCGCCGCAAGCGTTGCCAAACCTGCTGCAAGTGCCGTTAATCCCACACCAGCGGCTAGCGTGCCAAGCCCGAGAAGGGCGACAGCTCCGGCTAGACCTAATAAGGATGGTAGTAACGGCGTCATCAGCGCTGCGGCAACGCCTAACACGGTGAACGCACCAGCTAGGCCTAATAATGCCGTCAGGATTTGCCCTGCTGTGAGCTTGCTGAGGGTTACGAGAGGTGGAACCATCAGTGTAATCGCAGCAGCAACAATAACCATAGCTGCGGCACCCGCAAGAGCGCCGTTCATGAGGTTTGCAGCAGCCACCAGGATCACCATAGCGCCGCCCAGTCCAATCAAACCCTTCACAATTTGACGGATCGACAAACCTCCGATGGCGGTAAGCGCTTGGCCCATGATGACGAGAGCGTTTGCCATGACTAAAATGCCCACAGCAGCAAATACGCCCGTATCAGGCATTAATTTCACGGCACCGACCATCAATAACAACCCAACAGCCACGGCAACCAGGCTATGAGCGATGGATTCGATCGACATGGTGCCGAACATATTAAATGCCTGCGCCATAACGACGAGAGCGTTCGCCATGACGAAGATGCCAACGGCGGACAAGGCGCCGTCAGCAGGCATAAGCCGGAAAGCCCCCACCATAATAAGCAAACCACCAGCCATAGCCGCGAGACCACGACCGATAGCGTCCCACTGCATCTCGCCAAAGCTCTTTAAAGCTGAGGCTAGAACAACCATAGAGCCGGCAAATGCATTGAGCGTGAGGCCTAAGAGAAACGCAGTCTTGGTCGGGATAAGGCGCAATGTTCCAGCCATAAGCAGCATTGCACCGGCCATAGTGGCGAGACCTTTACCGATCTCTTCCCATGATAGCTTAGAAACATCACCGATGGCGTGAACAAGGATAGCGATAGCGTTAGCCAGCGGCACCATAGCAAATGCCGTGCCAAGAAGTAACTTAGCAGGCATGAGTTTAGCGCCCATGGCGATGATAAGAAATGCCCCGCCGATAGAGGCGAGGCCCTTACCGATTTCCTCCCACGACATCTTGGACATGAGCTTCATGACACCAGCAAGAATAACTATCGCAGCCGAAATGGCAACGATGGCGCCAGCGATGCCAGCTAGCTTGACGAATCCGCTCCCCTTGGTGAGGAACGTCATACCCGCTAAGGCTAGCATCAACTCCGCCATGAGTGCGCCAACCGCAGCAGTGGCTTGGGCTAGCTTTCCGCCGTCGATTGACGACAGAATAAGAATAGCAGCAGCCAAAGCCAAGATAGCAGCAGCGATTTGCAGCAGTGCACGAGCTTTGAGGGCCTGTTGCATCTTCTCGAATGCACCAGTAAGCTGCTCGACAATACCAGGAGCGTCTTTACCACCCTTCTCGTCTCCATCACCTCCGCCACCGCGGAGCATAGCGAAAAGTCCTTTAAGTCCTTCGCCATTCAAGAACGGAATCTTTTCCTTCAAGGCCATGATAGCCTTCAGTTGAGAAACGATCTTAGCGAAGAGGGCTAAAATACCCACGCCACCGATACCAGCACTGACGTTGAACCAGTCAAGGAACGAGAACGACTTAATCTTGTCAATAAACGACGTGACTAAATCATGAACCTTGATGAGGAACTTGATAAAGCCGGCATCGCTCTTCAACCCCATGAAAGTACCGTCTTGATACTTACCGGAGGTGAGGATGTTGAAAATCTTGATGAGACCGTTTGTTACTTTATGAACGAAGTCTAGGAATTTACCCCAGGCTACGCTGGTGTCATCGACCGATTTACCGATCCACTCGAATACACCAGCTATGAAAGTGCCGGCCTTACCGAAGATGTTCTCAAACAGCTTCCCATTTTGAATGCTCTCGTCCAACTTCACCAGGAAGTCGCCCAGTGAAGCCGTCATCGAGAGTAACCCGCCGGCTGCACCACCCGAAGCGCCGAAAATCTTAGCTATCATAGAGCCGACAGCTTTAATTAACGACCAACCGATGTGTAGTAACGCAAAGAAACCTTTAAATGTCCTGCCGAGATTCACAACAGTTTCGATAGAAGGTGTTAGTTTGTAGGACAGGTCCTCGAAACTTCGTGTGAGCTTCATCACCTGAGCGACAGTCATGGGCGGGAATATCTGAGAGAAAGCACGACCCACTTGCCCTACTATGCTGTACAAGCCGTTGAATACTCGTACCAAAGAATCAATGACGATAGTACGCCCACCTGCATCGCTCCAGCCTTGGAGTAGTTCGTTACGACTTTTGGCTGATTGGTCTACAGCACCAGAAATGACTTTGCTAACCCGAGTCCACAAAACTTTTGCTTCTTCGAAGTCACCGATAATAATACGCCAAGACTGGGCCCAACCCGAACCAATTGATTCGTTAATGGTGCCAATCATCTGGGTGAAAGTCTTAACGTCCTGAGCCGCCCCATTAGCGGTTTGGGCCAGTTTTTGAATCGAGGCGATCTGTTCTTCAGTGTAGCCCTGTTCACGGAGTTGTTCGTCACTCAGATCTCCCGTAAATTTCTCCAAAGTTTTGGTGAGGACTTTACCGGTGAGCCATCCGTCAGCTAAGGTTTCTCGGAATGGTTTATAGTTCTTGGTCCATTCCTCGAACGTCATGTTGCCAGCGTTTTTGAGGGTGCCCATAGCTTTCGCCGTGTCGAACAAAGCTTTCTGGAATATTTCACCACCCATATCGGAATGGACCACAGAGTTCCAGTCTTCCAAGCCAACTTTATCAGCAGCAATAGCCTGGGATAGCTGGTACATAGCGCTAGATGCTTTTTCCGAGTTTGCACCAGACAGAGCAGCCAAGTTAGCAATACCCTTAATGGCTTTAGCCGAGTCTTCCAAGCCAACGCCAGCTGCGGTGAATGTACCAATGTTCTTGGTCATCTCACCAAAGTTGTAGATGGTCCGGTCAGCGTATGCGTTTAAATCATCGAGGGTTTTGTTAACGTCTGCAAGAGTGCTACCCTTAGATTGGGTGTTAGCAAGAATAGTTTGAACCGAGTTAATCTGCAATTCATACTCTTTGAAGCCGTCCATAGCGCCTTGAATGGTGAACGCTTTGGCTACGTTCAGACCACTGTCGGCCAGCTTGGCGCCGATGTTGTGAAGTGCACCAACAGCAATGTTCTCCAACATAGAGAATTTACTTGTGGCGTCTTCGACACCGTTCGACAACCCAGACATATCCACATCTGACGCAGACTTCTGGATAAGACCCAGACTTGAAAGAATACCACCTGTTGACGAATCGACCACCCTCAAGGCATTTGAAAATGTCGAACCTAAAGCGCTACCGAGATTCTTCGTAGCTCCAGAGTCGATGGTTGACTCTAGTTTCTGTAAATCGGCGATAGTCTCTTGCGACTTAGCCTTGAATTGCGTGTTGTCGAATTTCATCGCAACGACGCGCTCGTCGATGGTCGCCATTAGCGGGTGACCTCCTTCCAAACTTCGTTAGCAATTTCTTGAAACAGGGGGCGTAAGGCTGGATTAATGTAGTCGATCCCTTGGACATAGCCACCCCCAGCGGTACCGTGCCCGATTTGAATACCGACGGCAACCTTGAACCCGTTCACCACGTTAGTGTTGTACCAAGTGATGCTAGGTTTCCTTCCCATTTTGACCTTGTACTCCCAAGACGAAGCAGTCTTCCCCGTGTCTTGCGGCGTGGCAGCTGATAGAGCTTTCACGCCTTTTTGACCATAGCGGCTAAGGCTTTGGAAGAGTTCGTCTGAGGACATACGTTTAAGAAAGTCAAACGTCTTGGTGAGATCGCCAGACTTTTCAATCTTGAACATTAGATGGTAATACCGGGAATCTTAGTAATGCGAAGAATAGCGATGCCGGCTGCTTCTTTTACCCATCCGTTGTGACTAAGCCACACGTTCGGTTGGCCACCTTTGCGGAAGAGAATAGACTGTTCGGATTTCCACTTTTCACCATTTGGTGTGGTAAGGTTCCAAAAACCAGTTCCGTTGGCGAACATATCGTAAGATTGAAAATACGCCTTGCCATACATCGCCATCTCAATGACGTAAGCATTACCGGCGTCAAGTACGTATTCATGCCCGCCACCGTTGCCAGTCGTCCGTCGAATCCACGGAAACTCGTTTGTGTCCGGTGCGGGTAAATCCACGCGACCGCCCGTTATTGGATCGTATGCTGTCATCTTAGCTACAAAGGCAACCGTGGCTTTTTTAAGATCCAAAAGTTCTTGATAGGCATCGTTCACCCGTCGGTTCTTGAGGTCACTAAACGTAACCACGTCGTTGTTGTTAACCCAGTTTTGCCCTTCAGGTTTAGGGGTGGAACGAAGTACACCGTTACTATCGTAGGCAGCAACAGCATTAGGGGTCGGAGTGCTAGTTCCGGTTCCACCACCGCCGCCAAGACCGTTGAGTTTGCTTTCGAGGTATGATTTGTTCACACAATCTAAAGCAAAACGGGGGTCGTTGGTGGCAATACAACCATTTCCATCATACTGAGCTAATTTCTGCGATGTCGGAGAAACTGTCCCAGCAGCTTTGATGAGTTTCTCGATTCCCCCTTTAGTAAGTGTTACAATTTTAGCCATAGGTGCTCCTAAATATCAATCTCAAACTCGCCATCAGCTTCGTTGATCCACCTGAAGTTACCCTCGGCGCTATCAAACTCCCACTGATTTTGGTCAATGGGTTGCGGGTTCCACTTTGGCTTACCGCCCATCTTATCGACGATGAACTTCAGAACTTTTTCCATAGAGGCATCGCCAGTGTCTGAGCCGTATAGTGCATCCGTTGCTGTTTTCAAGTCTTCCGCATCTAGGGAATCTAGGTCGATCCGAAAATACGGAGCGACGTAATCACCACCCTTAAAACTCTGTGGAACTGCCTGGCATTCAAAACCTATCGTCTGAGGATCACGAGTCTCTTTTATAGTTCGGTGTTCTCGTTCTGATGGATTTGCCAACAGATTTGGATAAACGTGCACATGCCGATGACCGTCACTGTCTAGCGACTGGAACGTGAAACCAAACGTTTGTACTCGTCCTTCGTCAGCGTAAATGCCAACAGCCTTGGGTTCGATTCCCATCCGCTGATCTAAAATTGGTGGATAGGTATAACAACTGATCTTCAGTTCTCGTTCGATGTTGCCAGCGATAGCGCCCCGCTTTCGTCCTTCGTAATACAACGAAGTCATCTCAGCTTGTCGTTTCTCCGTAGCAGAGATAAGACCATGCCAAGCCCAGGCCTTCACCGCAAACTCGCTAAGGTACAACACACCGTGGCTGCAACCCTCTGTGAAAAAACGATCGTCCCAATTCAGCTTTGTCATCCGCTCGTCCCCCACTTCGCACGCCGTTCAGCGTTCAGTTTCTGGTTACGAGCCATGATTTCAGCTTGTGAAAGTTTCTTAGATTTCTCAGGAGAGTTCTTTATGCCAAAGATGCGAATCAATGCGAGGAGGCGGTTAATGTGCCACGTCTCGCATTCCTTCGAGATACCATTAGCGAACATCATGTAGTAAATAAGCTCTGAGGTAATAATCTCAGTTGACGAAGAGCCAGCGCCGCTGTCCGAAAACGTAGTAGCACTGGCTCGTGAGGCGATGTGGTCGTTAATGAGACTCATCTGCTCTGCTGTAATGGCTGAAATAGCTTCAGCGACAGCGTTGCGAGGGAGTTCATTAACGACCATCATCGAAATGTAATCCAACAGCTCCTCTTGTGACTTGTCATCGTCACTCACCAGGAAGGGTCGTTGGTACTTCTCTTCCCATTTTGAGATGCTGACGAGACTGTGACACATCTTGAGGTGGATCGTCACTGGCAAGAACTGATTTCGAGCGCCGTCAAAGTTGTGACGGGTAACGACATCAAGTTCTAGCGTCATGTTACGGCTTCTTCACGATCGTGAGAACTTCTTCGGGACTGAGAAGAGTAGGCGGATCGTTTTCGGTGCCATACAATTTCTTCTCCAACTCGGCTAGGTTCTCCTTCTTCACGGTCTTGGATGGGATGATAAGATGAGCCGTCGGTTTGAGGTCCTTGAACTCGCCGTCACCCTTGAATGACACCGGAGTGGTAGAAATCTCCCAAGACATCGTAACAGCCTCGGGCGAATCGTTGATCGTGCTGTGATCCTTGGACGAGGGCTTCGCCAGGGCACTCCACACGATGTGAATGTCGTAGCCGAAATCCACACCCTCGGTATCGTTGCCGATCCGAGTCTGCCACGAGAAACCGAACATCTTACGGGTCTGCTGCGTCACCAAAGCTCCACCAACCGTAGCCGAACCGTCGCAAGCTGCGAACTCGTCGGGATAGGTGTAAGCCTCGATGGTGCCACCGAACTTCTCATCAGACATCAAACCAAGATACTTGATGTTGTCAGCGTAAATATCGGTGACTTCAGCGCCAGAGGGGCTTTCAGTAACCTTGGTGAGACCGTTCCACGCGACACCAGCGGCGTAGGTCTTCTGCGTAGCGTCATAAGGGTAGAGAACACCCTTGTTCACACCAGTCTGGAACTTACGTTCGCCAACGTTGTCCCATGTTAGTTTGGCCATTAGTTCTCCTTAATTGTAGATACTAAAGACGTAATGGTTCAAGCCGTCTTTAGCAAACCATTGTTGGAACGTACAATATTCCATGTTAGAAATCTCTTCAACAAGAGCCGGATCCGGCTTGCGCGCAATCAAAGTAACTTGATAGCGACTTGCACGATGATACTTTTTGTTGTCAGCGTGTTTCACTCCGGTTCCGTCGTATTGATAGAGTATGCACGGATACGAGAGCTTATGCATCGACGGAGGCTGGTATAACACAGGTACACCAGCCCCAGCTATCTGTTCAAGCTTAAGGTGTAGGTTCCGCCTTCGGTCCATGCCACACACCTCCCATGGTGAGAGTAATGCGTGGATGATTCATCTCCACAGACGTAACTGCTAAATACAGAGTACCCCAACGAACATAGACCGCTAGGTCTAAATGTTTCTTGAGGTAGTCGTCGGCGACGACAGATACCGCCATATCAAAGTTGATGTTGGAATTAACCTTACCAATGTCTTGATTATTACGGTATGATCGAACGACGTCGCCAAAAGCTTGACGCTCAGTTACCTTCACGTCGTATACACCTTCGTCGATCTCGATAGGCTCGCCGAATCCGACAGCGCCGCTAAAGCGTGCCACGATTCAACCTTCCCATTTTGAGCTTAGCCGCCTGGAGGAGGAACGGGAGTTCCGCCACCACCGCCAGCCTTCTTGGTGTGACGCTGGTCAGCTAGCAGACGACTCGGGTCGAGCGTCTTGGTAGGACCGTCGCCAGTAGCAGAAGGCGAACCAGTCTTCCACAGTGCCATAGCAGACTTTGCCCGGACCAAGGCACCTGACATACGAGTTTCAATCAGGTACTTGTGCTGGTTGTAGTCGATGTCGAACTGGTCGAACATACCGAGCTTACCGCCCTGGTCGGTACCAACCTGGTAATCCGACAAGTTGACGATAAGGCCAACCAGGTTCGGGACCCGCTCCATGGTTTCGACAGTGACAATCTTCGAGACACGCATGGCGTCTGCGATAGCCTGGTCGTTGGGGTAAATCCGACGACCGTCCTTGTCCTTGATCCAGCGCAGCTTACCAAGAACAGACTCGGTGGTGTAGAGTGCTGGCTGACCAGAACCCTTGTAGAAATGCCGACTGGTGTCGATGAGCTCGATCATGGCGTCAGTACCAATATCGTTCTGAGCAATCTCAAGACGATGGGTAAAGAACTCATGATCCGTAGCGATAGGACGGATGTTCTTGGCGTTGATATAGTCCGGGGACTCGATATCACGGTTATCGCCAAACAGAATTGCCGAAGCAATTTCCTCATGGAGCATCAGCAGCATTTCAGCCTTGATCCAAGCCACGGCGTCAAAGGTAGTGATGTCCAACATGTCATCCCGATTCACCTTCTGGCGCTTATACACCGTGGTCGGACCGGTGGAGCGGTTCTTCAGCTCGAAGAACTCGTCCTTCTTCATCGTACCCTTGATATAACCCTTGGCTCGGGCTTCATCCTGGGTGATGTCTGCGTGTACCGAACGAACCCGAGTAAACGGAGCGCTGGTGACGCCATTCATCACACCGTCGACCCACTCTGTCCGACGCTTGATGAACTCCGGCTTGTTCTGGAAGTCCTTAGCCTGTGGGAACAGAAGGTCGATGTTGGTGATACCGAACTGGTCAGCGTGGAACAGTACGGATTCCTTGAGTGAGCCCACCTCCTGAGCATCTTTGAACACATCGGCCATGTCCGAGTGAGACAAAACAGGTCGACGACCACTTGGGGCTAGTCGGCCTTGGTCGAATACATTACCCATGTATGCGTCTCCGTTGTAATCGTATTGTGCAAGTTCTTCAGGCGTGAAGTCGTCCTCTTCGTAGTCGTAATCGTCGTCTTCATCCTCATCGTAGTCGTCTTCATCGAAATCATCTTCGTCTTCGAGTTGGTCTACGATATCATCTACACCAGCCTCATAACCTTGAGCTGCTGCGTTTTCAAGCAAGGCACCGATGACTTCCTGTTGTTCAGGTGATAAGCTGTCAAGAATCGCTTGGATATCTTCGGCTTCGTCATCGTCGTCATGCATAAGATAGCCATCGCCGTGAGACAAAGTGCCCCCGTAGATGACTGCTTCATCTTGCAATTCGGTCTCCGCGCCGTCGCTATGGCGGAGGACCACATTATCAATTTTTGCGCCTGGGTTGGCTCCTGATAGCACTAGGCTAACCTCCCTGATTTGACCGTGCATCACGTTCTTTTCCTTTTCAACCAACTGATTTGCGTAGATCGAAAGACTCGTGATGTCACCGTGTTGAACTAACTGTTTTGCATTCTGGGCTTTTGCCGTATGATTGAAGAAACCATAGGCATACACCCCATCATCCCGGTTCTCTAGGGCGGCATGCCCCAGCACGTTGTCGGGATCGTGGTGTCCGTGTTGCCACACCAATGGTACCGTTGAGCCGTCATTGTCTTTGAAGGCGTCAGGTAGAATAGTGCGACCATCAGAACACCGAATACCAGCGCGAGTAGCATACCCGCTAAAGTCTGGTCGCATAATTTCCTTTCCATTTTGAGCTACTGATACTGATCGGGATCGTACTCGGGTGGGTACTCCTCCGGCTGAGCGTATGGATTCGTGTCTTCCTCTTCGGCCTCTTCCCCACCTGGGTAGGTGTCGTCATAAGGCATGTTAGCGTTGTACAGCTCGTCAGCCTTGGGATCGGTCGAAGGACGCATACCGATGATGGCTCGAACCTCATTGGCAGACAGAATCTCGTTTCGAGTGAACTTGTCTGCAATGTCAGCGATCTTCTCCATCGGTACGAGATCAAACGGGCGCCGAAGATACAACACCGTCTGCCGCTGAGTGCGAGCAGTCTTGGTGAGGAACGTTCGGGCTAACTCCTCTGCAATACTGTCAGCCACCGGCTTGATGATGCGATTCTGATAGTTCAGCAATGCCGTTTCCACTGCTGTTCCATCGAGAACCTCTGTTGTCAAACCAAGCTGAGCTTGTACTTGCTTTGTGAGCCATTCGATCCTTGGAAGGATGTTGTTTTCGACAGCACGATTCAGTTGTGTAATCTTCTCCGTGCCGTCAACGTAGGCGATGCCGTAGTCAGTCTTGCGCAACTGCATTTCAATGTCTCGAATGCGGTTCTCTGCTTGCTGACGACGGTTCTCGCCTTTCACAACATATGGAAGTTGGACAATCACATCCAGTTTCTTACTGCTGAGATCATCTTCGATCCCGTCCATCATACGAAGCGCTTTAGCAAGTCGTTGGAACATGCTATTTGGCTCATTCATAATGTCATAGAGTGGGTTCTCGATGATTGCGACAGTACTCTTTGGTAGAGTGATCTGTTTATGTTGTCCGTCACGCTCGTCATACAAATCAATCATTACGTGCTGAGGATACCAGTTAACGACCTCCCCAACACGTAATGATTTGATGTCGAAACCGCCAGTCTTCAATGGCGAAATGTCAGTTTCGACAGCAACCACAGCCGCAACACCCTTCTTAAACAGTGTAATGGCTAGATCCTGTTTAAAAGCGCGTGCGGCTTGGTCTGTGTTTGCTTCAATGTTCAGGCAGTTCTGGAGTCCAGATGGTATGGTCTCCAGATAGCCGCCATTCTCATCAGTACGAGCGTGTAAAAACTCAACCGAAGCTACGTCAATAGCCATGCGAGTAATGATAGAGTTCACAAACGAACGGTCAGCACCAGTAAAACTCAAAAAACGCCTTGACGGGCTGTATTGTGTCCAACCCCCGACATTTGACGGAGGATTTGGTGGGTCACGAAAAGCGTTCCAAGCGTGTTTCAGTTTTTCTGTAAATGACAAGAGCGTTGTTACTTTCTATCAGTTACAAGATGGCGTACCGACCATAGGGGTCAAGTGCGAAGTGGTACAGAGCTTCACCTGGGGTGTCATAAGCGAAGTGAGCAGCGTGGGCACCACGAGAAACGTGTCGGCCCTGGTACTTACGACGAGTCCGATAAGCGTCTGCTAGCGCACTGACAGCGGCTCGTCCTTGATCGACTTTACCAGCTGCTCGGCTAGCAGCGGCCCGTCGTGAAGAGTGTTTGCCGCCTAACGCATAACTACCAACTGCGCTACCGGCTTTCCGTGCTGCTGATCCAGCTGCGGCACCGGCTCGCTTACCGAGAACGCCACCAGCGTACCGAGCACCATAG
>ERZ772928.80-NODE-80-length-43889-cov-3.907081_pt1 | contig 43889 bp, 38 predicted proteins | sample MGYA00511686_ERZ772928 | MGnify/ENA primary metagenome ERZ772928 (study PRJEB29015, sample SAMEA2738063) | human oral metagenome | biome: human oral; feature: human-associated habitat; material: saliva | place: China | collected 2219 ... | reverse complement strand
TAGTTGCTGTGCTTGTGTCTGGCTTAATATCCCTGCTTAGAAGCTGGAATCTTTGCGTCAGCAATGGTGCCCAAAAACGTCTGAGCATCGCGACAAGCCATAAGCTCCTCAGGAAAATCAACCTCTTCAAGCAGATTAATAACAGAATGTGCATCGGCGATGCGGGTTGCGATGTGAGCATCTGAGCCAAAAGAAAGCTTGCATCCAAGCTCAGCGCAGGTCTCTGCAATCACACGACAACGCTCAATAGCAACCTCACGCTGGCCTTCGTCATGCGTGGCCTCGTTCATCTCGATGAGCTTACCGCGATCGCGACACTCTCTGACAAGCGCTGGAACATCAAAATCTAAACCACTGCGACCAAGGTGACCAAGAATCAAAACATGTGGATTATCCAGCGCATTCACGTACATCTGGGTAATCTGCTTCTGCGAGGCGCCAGCTGCCCACTGCTTGCTATGAATGCTTGCAACCGCATAATCGCAGGTACCTAGGATGTGCTCGCCAAGAATATGAGGCTGACGGAGTTTATCGCCATTAATGCCCTGGTTAAACGTTATATCGTAGGCAAACAGATTGCCCTCAAGGTCAACAATATCAACCTCGGCGCCGTGAAGCAGCCTGACGCCGTACCAGGTTTCTGGCCAAATGGCGGTGTTCATAAAGAACTGGAAATTCTTAATGGTCTGCTGGTCATACAGCATGGACGAGAAGTGGTCGGTGATTCCAAGCAGCTCATAGCCACGCTCAGATGCTGCGCGAACGTTCTCCTCAACGGTTGAATAGGCGTGCCTCGAGTACAGACTGTGAGTATGAACGTCGCAAGTAATGCGCATGACGTGCTCCTTTGAATCTCAATCGACAACTCTAGTTAATCACGGCCACCATCATGAGGCAACCCTGGCGAGAAGACCGGTCTTCTCGCTATCCGCGCGATCTACAGCTCAATGCTCAGCTCAACGGGGCAGTGGTCGCTGCCGTAGACCTCGCTCAAGATGGATGCGCTTTTGACCTGCTCAGCAATGCGATCGGAGACCAGGAAGTAGTCGATGCGCCAGCCGGCGTTGTTCTTGCGGGCGTTGAAGCGGTAGCTCCACCAGCTGTAAGCGCCGGTCATGTCGGGATGGCGATACCTAAATGTATCGGTAAAGCCTGCGTCCAACAGCTTGGTAAAGCTCTCGCGCTCCTCGTCAGAGAAGCCTGCATTTTGCCTGTTAGACGAAGGATTCTTAAGGTCAATCTCGTTGTGTGCGACGTTAAAATCGCCGCAGGTAATTACTGGTTTTTGCTCAGACAGCTCAGCCAAAAACTCACGATAGTGCTGATCCCACTCAAGACGCTCGTCCAAGCGTGCAAGCTGGTCTTTTGAGTTTGGCGTGTACACGCACACAAACCAGAACTTCTCAAACTCCAGCGCACAGACGCGACCCTCATCGTCAGCAACAGGGCATCCAATCTGGCGAATTACCTGCAGAGGGGTTTCTCGCGAGAAAACCGCTGTGCCCGAATAGCCTTTTCTTTCTGCGTAGTTCCAGGTTTGAACGTAGCCGGGAAGGTCCAGCTCAACCTGGCCTTCTTGCAGCTTAGTTTCTTGAAGCGCAAATACATCAGCGTTTATGGTTTCAAAAATTTCCGTGAACGAAGGCTCTTTTTTGAGCACGGCGCGCAGGCCATTAACGTTCCAGGAAATCAGCTTGTACTCTTGAGTTTGGCTCATAACCCCTCTTTCATACTACGACCTGGTGGTTTAGGTCACAGTGGATTCGTATCACAGTGCCGCGAGTGACGCGCGTTCCACGCTCCAGTTACGGGTCCAAGCGGTGCGTTTGCGGCAATAAACTTTCAATAAATCCATGGTATACGACTAGTAGCCACCAATACCGCTACAATAGAAACATTCATAGCTGGCAAGGAGGATTCATGCTTCGTCAAAGCTACAACACCTGGCAATGTGGAACTCACACTATCTCGTTGGCGCGTCCTAGGATTATGGGCGTTCTCAACGTCACTCCAGATTCGTTTTCTGATGGCGGAAAGAACTTTGATCCAGATGCTGCAATTGCTCGTGGATTGCAGATGTTGGATGAGGGCGCTGACATCATTGACGTTGGGGGAGAGTCTACTCGCCCAGGTCACACGCCTGTTCTGCCTACAGAAGAGGCTGAGCGCGTAGTACCTGTGGTGCGCGCGTTGGTAGCTGCTGGAGCAATTGTCTCCATCGACACGCGCCATGCCGAGGTAGCAAAGATGTGCGTCCGTCTTGGAGCATCCATCATCAACGACGTTTCCGGCTTCACCGATCCAGAAATGGTTGCCGTAGCTGCGGAGTCTGACTGCGGCTGCATTGTGATGCACTGGAATAAGGACGGCCTTGGAGCTCGTGTTGAGCGCAAGCAGGTGCAGCTGGACGACATGCGCCCTTCTCGTCCCACAGGCAGCGCGGCTGCTCGAGCCGCAGCTACAGGAGCCGAGACACGCACGCTGAGCTCGCAGCGTCGTTTTACCCTGCCTGAAGAGGCGCCTATCATGCGCCAGATTATGGGCTTTTTGGGTGACCAAGCTCGCGGTCTGATGCGCGCTGGCGTTTCCAAGGACCGTATCTGCATTGACCCAGGTCCAGGCTTTGACAAGTTTGCCGACGAGGACGTTGTTATTCAGCGTGCTACTCGCTCGATGGTTTCTATGGGATATCCGCTGCTTTGCGCCGTGTCCAGAAAGCGTTTTGTCGGCGCCGTTTCTGGTGTAACTGAGGCTACCCAGCGCGACGCAGCTACACATGCAATTTGCATTGCCGCAATCACTAACGGTGCCCGTATCCTGCGCGTTCACGATGTTGCGGGAACCGCTCAGGCTATCAACGCTTACTGGGCTATGACCGAGCGCGATCCTCGCCAGGGATTTGTGGCGCTTGGCTCCAACGTAGGCGACCGCGTGGGTTATCTGGCCCGCGCAACGCAGCTCATCGACGAAATTCCGCTGACCTGCGTTGTTTCTCTCAGCCACGCCTACGAAACTGAGCCTGCATATGGCATTGCTACACCCGTGGTAAACGCCGTTGCCGAGATTAGAACTGAGCTCCATCCTCTGGTGCTGATGGATAAGTTGCTTGAGGTAGAGAACGCTCTGAACCGCACGCGCAAGAAGGGCGAGGAGGGTCATGGACCTCGCACTATTGACTGTGACCTTCTGTGGGTTGAGGGCGAACAACACGCAGGTAAACATCTTACCCTGCCTCATCCACGCATGGGCGAGCGCGATTACGTGCTTGTGCCTATGGAGGACCTGATGCACGACCCTGTGCGCTTCTTCTCGCACGGAGGTGTGGAGATTGCCCCTCCTGACCAGCGCGTTGGTCACGTAACCGAGGACTTGGGAGCTATTACGTGGGAGTAGCACAAAAAGCTCTGGAACTAGCACGTGGCGGCGCACAAACAGGCGAGTTTGTGTATCGCGTCTCTGACGTGCAGGAATGTGCTGACCAGAGCCAAGACGAGTGCTTCGAATCGGCTTGCGCGCCGGCATCAGTGCACCCATCATCTGGCGAGAAACCCTTTGAGGTTGCGACTATTGTGCGTCTTGGCGTCTCGATGCCGTATGTACCTGCAGTTCCATACGTTGTAGCGCTGGGACTTTGTCAGTTCTTGCGTGCAAAAGATGAGAACTTTGGAATTTGTTGGCCTTACGATATTTGCTATAAAGACCAGGTAGTTGCCTCAATTAAGGCTACTGCTGGCTATCAAGAGGGCATGTTTGCCGTGGTAAGCATCGCAGCAGACTCCAAGGCGCTCTGTTCAGCGCTTGACGTTGCGGACAACACAGAACTTCTCGCCAAAAAGGTCTCTGAGCTGGTGGTTCAGAGCGTAAGCGTGTGGGAGCAGCAGGTTAAGCGTGCAAGGAGCTTTGCGGGGCCAATCGCACTGATTCTGAGCGACTACTTTGATATGGTTCCTCTGCTTGGACAGCAGGTCAACAAGGTATACCCCAGTGGTAACGTTGCGCTGACCGCTCGATTTGGCGGCATTGACGTGTGGGGCCACGCCATCCTTGTTGACCAGGACGGTAAAGAAATCCTTGTGAGCGAGGAAGAAGCTTCTGTTGTGCCAGCGGTTTAACCGCCGGTTTAGCTGCGGCAACGCGGCTATGTCGTCAGCTACTCAGCGGCTTGAGTGGACTGCTTCCAAATCAGATAAATGCCACGCATGGTGAGCTGCGGATCAACCACGTCAAAGACATCCGTTGCTTCGCTAACTGTGTTAGCCAGGCCACCCGTTGCAATAACGGTTGCGCCCTCAATACCAGGCTCTTTGAGCGTTCTGGCAACCAGACCCTCTGCCTGAGCGGCGGCACCGACTACAATACCTGCCTGAACAGCGCTTTCTGTAGTGTTACCCAAGACAGTCTCGGGAGCCTTGATGGGAATGCTAGAAAGCTTAGCTGCGCGCGCAAACAGAGCGTTTGCAGAGATCATAATACCTGGTGAAATAGCGCCTCCGCGGAATACGCCGTCCTTATCAACAACGTCCAAATTGGTTGCGGTGCCAAAATCAACCACAATAACGGGATAGCCGTAGCGCTCAGTTGCAGCAACAGAGTTTGCTACGCGGTCTGCACCCACAAGTTCGGGGTGGGGGATATTGAAGCGAATCTTATCTGTGGAAAGCGCGTTAATGCGGGTCAGAGGCTTGTTAAGCAGCAGCTCAAAGCAGCGCTGCCAAGCACGTGTGATAACAGGAACCACGCACGAGAGTCCGCCTGCCTCAACGTCGTCTAGACTCAGTCCATCTTTCTGGAAGAACGTGAAGAGACGACCGTGCAGAATGTCGGAGGTGTCGCTTTGATCGGTAGGCATTCTCCAGCCGCGCACCATAGTGCCTTCGCTGTCAAATAAACCAATGGCAGTTTGCGTGTTACCCACATCAATCGATAAAAACATTATGCCTCCGAGGGCTGTAGACCAGCTTTTTTATGACGTATTGGATTTTAGCCCATTGGGCACATCTCTAAAGTTGTCGTGTGCAAGAAAAAAGTTGTTTCGTAGTTGTCGCATAGTTGCCACACAGTTGTCACACACAAGAATTATCTGCACAAAATGTGAATTTCTCGCCAACTAGTTCTAGCAACAAAAGTGTTGTTCTGCTATACTTTTTCAGCTTATTGTCTTGGTTGAGCACGTGCTCATAAAGACACCCCTGCTCTGGTCGGAAACCAGGGCCGATGTAAGGAGTCCTGCATGAAGCAAGGTATTCATCCAGAGTACGTAGAGTGCACCGTTCGCTGCACCTGCGGAAACACCTGGACCACACACGCAACTGTTCCAGAGATGCGTCTTGACCTCTGCGACAAGTGCCACCCATTCTATACGGGTCAGCAGAAGCTTGTCGACACTGGTGGACGTGTCCAGCGCTTCGCCGATAAGTTCGGTGGCGCAGCAAACGCTGCTCTCGAGGCTGCTAAGGCTGCCAAGGAGGCAAAGGCTGCTAAGGCTGCTGAGCAGGAGGCTGCTCGTAAGGCTGCTGCTGAGGCTAAGGCTGCTGAGAAGGCAAAGCGTGCTGCTGAGTTCGCAAAGAACGCACCAGCTGCAGAGCCAGAGGCTGAGGCTGAGGCCGAGGCACCTGCAACCGAAGAGGCTGCAGAGTAGCAGGTATTTGCTTGCGCAAAGACCGCAAAGTACAGAATCGGGGTGGCTTCGGCTGCCCCGTTTTTGTTTGGCGAGAAACCCTCTCAACTCAGAGGGTATACTTGAAAGTGAAAAATCTGCCGTCGGAGGACGAATGGAATCACTGTATACAAAGTATCGCCCGCAAACGTTTGAGCAGGTAGTTGGCCAGAAGCATGTGGTCGGCACTCTTGAGCGAGCGGTCTTGGAGCAAAAGCTTAGCCACGCATACCTGTTCTGCGGACCTCGCGGCACAGGTAAGACCACTATGGCTCGTTTGCTGGCAAAGGCCATCCTCTGTCACGAGGCTCCTGGCCATTTGCCCGACGGCACTTGTGAGGACTGTCAGCTGATTGCTGCCGGTCAGCATCCAGATGTCTTTGAGATTGATGCCGCTTCTAACACCGGCGTTGATAACGTGCGAGAAGAGATTATTTCTCGCGCCAGCTACGCTCCTGTGCGCGGCAAGGGCAAGGTTTACATCATCGACGAGGTGCATATGCTTACCTCGGCGGCGTTTAATGCCCTGCTCAAGACTCTGGAGGAGCCTCCTTCACACGTGACATTTATCATGTGTACTACCGATCCTCAGAAAATTCTTGCAACCATTCTGTCCCGCGTGCAGCGCTTTGATTTCCGCTCCATTGCCGCTGACGAGATGGCAGAACATCTGGTCAACGTCTGCAAAAATGAGGGCTTTACCTACGAAGACGCAGCTATTGATCTTATTGTTCGTCATGCGCGCGGCGGCATGCGCGACGCCCTCTCTTCTCTTGAGCAGCTCTCCGTTTACGGCGGCGGCGTCATTTCTGAGCAGACGGTTCGCGACGTTTTGGGTCAGTCGTCCGGCTCTCTTATTAACAACGCTGCGATGGCTCTGGCTCAGCGAGACATTTCTTCGCTCTTTACCACGGTAAATACGCTGTTTGAAGGCGGCAAAGATCTGCTGCAGTTCACGCGCGAGCTTGCCGTTCACGTAAGGGATCTCTACATTGCCGCAGCTGTAGGCGTTGATTCTCCAGCGCTGGCAAATTCCACCGCTTCGACCGAGCAGCTTACCAAAGAAGCTCAGGCATTTGGTTCAGTGGATAGGCTCTCCAGAGTTCTGACCGTTCTGGGCGACGCTGCAAATCAGATGCGTACTGCCGTGAATCAGCGACTTGTTCTGGAGGTTGCGTTCACCAAGCTGGCGCGTCCTAACACGGAGCTTTCTTTGGAAGCGTTGGCCGATAGGGTAGCAGTTCTTGAGCAGCAGCTAGCAAATGGTGTTGCTGTTGCTCCAGTTGGCGAGAAACCCGCAGCTCCCGCGCCTGCTCCGGCTCCGGCGCCGCAGCCAGCTCCCGTCTCTGCGCCAGCACCAGCGGCGGCTCCTGCACCAGTTCCAGCCCCAGCGCCGGCTCCAGCTCCGGCTCCTGCACCAGTCGCTGTGCCTGCATCTGCGCCAGCTCCAACACCGCAGCCTGCACCATCACCCGCAGTCGCGCCAGCTCCACAACCAGTGCCTGCGCCACAACCTGCGTCTGCACCTGCTCCAAAAGAAGTTGACCAGGCAGACGCACTTCTCGTCAGACAGTGGAAAGAAGTCGGCAAGGTTTGTGCGTCTAAGAACGCTGCTCATGCAGCACTGCTGGTCAGCTCAACGCTCGAATCGGACGACGGCTCTGAGCTGGTAGTTACACTGCCCAAGGGCTCCTCGTTTGCAATGAGGATGCTCAGCGCGTCGGCAGTTTCCGAGTTTGTAAAAGAGTGCGTTGCCCAGGTCATGGGCCCGCGCCGCATCAAATATGTTGAGTCGAGCCTTGCCGCAACGGCAATCTCTCGAGAAAAACGTGCAGCTCAGGTGCCGGCTCCAGCTCCTGCACCCGCGCCTGCAATTCCAGTGGCTCCTGCTGCGCCCGTCGCACCAGCTCCTGAGCCAGTTGCGCAGCCCGCTCCTGCCCCTGTTTCCGTTCAGGTACCTGCTCCAGCACCTGCAGCTCCCGTTGCACCAGCGTCAGAGGCGTCATATCCGATGCCTTGGGATGAGCCTGCGTCTGACAGTGCGCCTACTGAGGCTCTCGACTACGATCAGGTACCTTACAGCGATGACGATGTAGCTGCAGTTTTGGACAACTCCGTTGAAGACGCAGCTCCAGCTCCAGTTGCACCCGCGGCTGTGCCTGCACCAGCGGCTCCAGTTGCACCCGCGGCTCCAGCTGCACCCGCACCAGCGACTGCACCTGCGGCTGCGCCTGAACCTGCAGCGACTGAACCCGAACCAGTTCCGGCTCCAAAGCCTGCTTCTGCACCAGCCTCGCCAGAGGATATTGCTGCTCGTTCAGCGCTTCCACCAGAGCTCAACAGCGTGGCAGACATGCTTGAAAAGGTATTTGGGCCAGCGGTTTCTTTGTCGGTAGAGAAGAAGCTGGATGCCGAAACACCCGTAGACCCTGCAAACAACTAGAACTTCTCGCGATATTCTCGCGATATGACGCTTTGGTGCATGGACCCTCATGCGCCAGCGCAAAAGGCGCAACTTGTCTAAAATAGATACGACGATAGGAGAACATATGGCACGTGGTGGATTTAACATGGGTGGCATGAACCGCAATCAGATGATGGCTCAGGCTCGCAAAATGCAGGAGCAACTGCTGGAGGCCCAGCAGAAGGCTTCCCTTATGCAGGCAACCGCAAGTGCTGGTGGCGGCGCTGTTAAGGTAACCGCATCCGGCGACCTGCGCCTGACCAACATCACCATTGATCCTGAGGCAATTGATCCTGAGGATATTGAGATGCTCCAGGACATGATTCTGGCTGCTGTAAATGATGCTCTTGAGTCCGCTGAGTCTCAGGCATCTGCCCAGATGAGCGCAGTAACTGGTGGACTGAATATCCCAGGACTGTTCTAATCCATGGCGTTTGATACCACAAATGATGGTCGTGCGCTGCAGCGCTTGCTTGACGAGTTGGGCCGTCTACCAGGCATTGGTCCAAAGTCTGCACAGCGCATAGCCTACCATCTTCTAGAGGTTGATTCCGAGGAGGCTCGCCGTTTGGCGCAGGCTATCTTGGAGCTTAAGCAGCAGGTGCATTTTTGCCCTATCTGCTTCAACTATGCGACGCGTGACGAATGCGACATCTGCCTGGATTCTTCCAGGGATCGCAGTAAGATCTGCGTGGTCTCCGAGCCTAAGGATGTCTCGGCAATCGAGCGTACCGGTGCGTTTCACGGCCTCTACCACGTTCTGGGCGGCGTAATCTCGCCTATGGACAAGATTGGTCCCGAGCAGCTCCACGTACGCGAACTGCTGTCCCGCTTGGCCGATGGCACTGTTACCGAGGTAGTTCTGGCAACTAATCCGGACGTTGAGGGAGAAACAACCGCAACGTATCTCTCCAGAACTATCAATCCGCTTGGAATGACGGTTACCCGACTGGCAAGTGGACTTCCCGTAGGCGGAGACCTTGAGTACGCAGATGAGGTAACATTGGGACGTGCAATTGAAGCACGTCGGGAGGTTTAAGCATGGCAAACCACATGAGAACAAGTTCATCTGGCGAGAAGACCCCTGAGGCTTCATCGGTTGACATGAAGAATATTTCAACGCTTCGTGCTGGTCAGGGCGCACAAATTCCTCAGAGCCCACGACAGGCCGATAACGCTCCTGAACCTCCAAATAGAAAATCGGTCATCATCTTGGTGGTCGCAGCTATTGTTGCACTTACTGCTCTATTCTTTATTGTTCGCTGCGCTACAAGCACTAAGAGTGAATCGGCAAGCCAGCAGCCAAAGCAGACCCAGTCCGCTTACGCTGACGAGAAACAGCAAGACGAGCAGGCAGTTGACGGCTCAGTTACCTTCCACGGCATGAAGTACTCTCTGGAGAAGCAAAGCGACGGCAAAACTGCTGTTGTTCGCACCAGTGATTCAGGAACTAAGAGCGTTCTGTTTGAGGTTGAGGGAACTCCTACCAGCCTGATTCTTTTTAACGACACCATTTTGGTTCCAGAGAATCGCGATTCTGGCTGGGATGTTGTGGCATGTGCTCTGGTAGACGGCTCACTTCCAACCCTTATTGCCGATAAGGACGGCAAGGCCGTTGGTGGAAACGGTACTATCACCGCAGCTACGCTTGACGGAACTACACTTAAGGTAACCGATTCCACAGGAAACACCACCAGCGTTGCTCTTCAGTAGAACTTCTCGTAAGGAAGTTGTGGATTTCTGGTGAGCGTTCACTTGTCTGACCTGCGGTTATTCTCGCCAAGTGGTTTTTTACAACAAAATTTTTAAATTCGTTGGAAATAACGCTAGACAAGAATAAAAGTTCCCTGTATTATTTCAATTCGCAACAAGGCGTCCGGGGTATTAGCTCAGCTGGTTAGAGCGCCGGCCTGTCACGTCGGAGGTCGCGGGTTCGAGCCCCGCATATCCCGCCATTGCATGTTCAAGCCCTCTTCGGAGGGCTTTTTCATTACCAAAAAAGTCCAGCATAAAAGATTTAAATTACATCTTTAATTTATTGAAACCAAGTCAGAAAATAGAGCATTGTGTGATATCTTTACATCAGAATGTGTCTAAGTGCTTCTGCTACAGGAACATTTAAAAGCAGAGGTAAAGTGAGGTGGATTGTGCGGGATCAGAATACTTTGGATGCGCTGTCGCAGTGTGATGGTGTGAATTCCATATCCGCAGATTCTTCTCTCACAGAGCCCACTTCAGATTCAATCAAGAAAATTGCTGTTTTTGATTTTGATGGAACCGTCATTTCTGGACAGTCAGGACTCTTGTTCTCTGCGTATTTGCTTCGTCGCCACCTGTCCTCAATTGCACGCACGCTCAAGCTTGTGTGGTGGGGAGCTCGCTACAAGCTACACCTTCCTCAAAGGCAGGAAGAGGCTCGTGAGCTGGTCGTTGGTGCACTTACGCAGTATAGCGTTGAGTTTGCAAATGCCGTCATGCACGATTTTCATCGCGAGGTAATTGAGGGGATGTATCGTCCTCAGGCGCTGGAAGAGGTGCGTCGTCGGCAGGCAGAAGGTTGCTGCGTGCTGTTGGTTTCAGCAACATTTGAACCTATCGCGGAATTGGCCGCTCAGAAGCTGGGAGTGGACGCGTTTCTCGCCACAAAGATGCAGGTGGGAGCCGACGGGCACTATACCAGCAAGGTTGACGGGCCTGTGATTGAGGGCGCTCAGAAGTTGGTCTCGGCAACTGAGTGGTGCAACCAGCGCTTTGGCGAGGGCAACTGGGAGATTGCGTACGCGTACGGCGATCACTACTCGGACGCAACGCTTTTGTCGGCAGCTCAAACGCCGTGTGCTGTTTGCCCTGGTCCAACACTTGCCAGACTTGCAAACAAGCGCGGCTGGAAAATTTTGAACTGGTAGCAAAGATTGAACTAAGAGCAACATCTGAACTAAGAGCAGCACCTAAACCGATAGTATGAATCAACCTGTAACAATGACTGGCCTGGTCACAAGCCAGATACGTAAGTAAAGCAGTCCCTCGCGTGGACAACAAGAGGGGGTACTTGGAGAACCGATGGAAATTTCACGCAAAACTGACTATGCAATCCGCATGCTTTCTTCGCTGGTGAGAAGCCCAAAGAAGCTTCTTTCTGTTCGCGACGCCGCAGAAGAAAACGATATTCCATACTCCTTTGCTCGCTCAATCCAGCACGACCTGGTCATGGCAGGCGTAATTGTCAGCACGCGCGGCGCTCACGGTGGCATGATGCTGGCCATTGATCCAACTGAGGTGAGCGTTCTTGACATTGTTGAGGCAGTTCAGGGACCTGTTTTTATTTCTAGTTGTGAGTGGGCAGGTCCTAATAACGAGCCATGCCCTCGCCGTAATTCCTGCTATTTTGGACCCCTTTGGTGCAGTGCCGAGAAAACCTTGCGTAATTTCTTTGCGTCCGTGACTTTGCATCAAGTTGTTGTTGAGGGTCTTATGCCAGAGATGGTGGGTGAGTTCCAGCTGGTAAAGAATGAGAATGCCCAGCGTAATGAGCAGATTATTCAGAATGCCGCTGCCGCTATTGAGGCTGAGATTACTGCCGGCACCTTTGATAACTTGCTTGATGGTGAGGTTATTTCTGCTGAGAAAAAGCCTTACGAGTTCAATATTGGTCGATAAGAAAATCTCACATACAAAAATGAGTGAAGAAGTGGAACCCGCACCAGAACTCACTCCGGAACTGCGTGCATTTGTCGAGTTCGTAGCCAAGAAAGGTCGCGAATTGTATCGCGATTTACCTTGGCGTCGCACGTATGATCCGTATGCTATCTGGATTTCTGAGGTTATGCTTCAGCAGACGCAGGTCAGCCGTGTAGATGGCCGCTGGCAGAGATGGCTGGAGCGATTTCCAACGGTCGATGCGCTGGCCGCTGCAGCGCCTTCGGACGTGCTTGAAGAATGGCAGGGTCTGGGCTACAACCGTCGCGCTTTGTCCGTACATCGAGCTGCTCAGGCAATTTCTGAGGCCGGCGGAGTCTTTTCACAAGATCCAAAGGAGCTGGTAAAGCTTCCAGGCATTGGTCCGGCCACTGCTGCGGGTATTCGTGCGTTTGCGTTTAATCTGCACGGTGTTTACCTGGAGACTAATGTGCGCACGGTCTTCCTGCACGAGCTGTATCCGCAGGCAGAGGGCGTGCCAGACTCCGAGCTTGTCCCGCTGGTAGAGCTAACGTGCCCTGCGAGTGTTGAGGCTGCGGCGGACGTCGCGAACGTTGCGGACGCCGTGAGCGTTGTGAACGCCGATAGCGCTGCGAACGTTGTGGACGCCGCAGCGGAGTCCGACGAGACGGAGCTCACGCCACGTAGCTGGTACTACGCCCTTCTCGACTATGGTGCGTACCTGAAGAAAACCATTCCCAACCCTTCGCGAAGGTCAAAAAGTCACGTCAAGCAGTCACGCTTTGAGGGATCTCATCGACAGAAGCGAGCCGAGCTTTTGCGTGTTCTTCTCGCCCACAAAGACGAGGGTGGAGCAGAGTTTGAAACGCTCCACCAGGAGCTCTGTCAGATTGAGGTCAACGCCGGGCGAGAAAGCCTTGATGAACAGGTTAGCCTTGGTTTACTTGAAGAACTTGCGAAGGAAGGCTTTTGTCAGAAAAATAACGAATACTGGATGCCGTAAATGGTTATAATTCATAGTGCTGACGAAGGGGTCAGTATATGAGCATAAATGCTAATGATTATCATTTGCATTTGTTTGCTAAAGGTAACATGGCGCTACCCAGGCGCTTTTACATTGCGCTCACAAGCGCTTTGACATGCGTTAACGTGCCACTCGTTAGCGCGGGAGAGGAGAAAAAATGGCAGTAGATTTTGAGAATTCTCAGACAAAGAAGAATCTCGAGGCAGCTTTTGCTGGTGAGTCCCAGGCTACCAACAAGTACAGCTACTATGCTTCCCAGGCTGCAAAAGATGGTTATCAGCAGATTTCCAACATTTTCACCGAGACTTCCGGCAACGAGAAAGTTCACGCTAAGCTTTGGTTCAAGTATCTCCACGGTGGCAAAATTCCAGAGACTGCAGAGAACCTCAAGGACGCAGCTGCTGGCGAGAACTACGAGTGGACTACCATGTACGCTGACTTCGCTAAGGTAGCTGAGGAGGAGGGCTTCGCAGAGATCGCTGCTAAGTTCCGTCTTGTCGGCAACATTGAGAAGGCTCACGACGAGCGTTATACCAAGCTTCTTGAGCGCGTTGAGTCCGGTGAGGTCTTTGAGCGCGAGGGTGTCAAGGTTTGGAAGTGCCTCAAGTGCGGTCACCTGCACGTTGGCGCATCTGCACCAAAGATCTGCCCAGTCTGCGGTCACCCACAGGCATACTTCGAGGAGCAGTCCCTCAACTACTAAGTTGCAGCTTCAACTTTTAGTGCGTTAAAAATGTACCCGCCAGCAGGTCATCGGCTTGCTGACGGGTATTTTTGTGCGTAGATGTTGCGGTGAGATTGGGTTTCTCGCTATGTGTTTGCTGCGCGCCTGATTTCTGCAAAGAATCGGTAACTTTTGCCTAAAAGCATCAAAGATTCGGTGGATTTGCCTGATTTCATCAAAGAATCTGTGTCCCAAATACAGATTCTTTGCACTTTTTAGGCAGAGTTTAAAGCGCGTCCGAGCTCACTCTTCCAGGGAGCCTGATTTTCTTACCATGTCTGAGTGATTTGCCGGAAAAGTGCACCAAGTCTGAGTGATTTGCCGGTTTTTCTCACCATGTCTGAGTAAGTTTACTCAGACTTCATGCACTTTTCAGGCTCAAAATTCAGGGCCACGTAGTCTATCTTTCACGCGCCTAATTTCATCAAAGAATCTGTAAATTTTGCCTAAAAATGTAAAAGAATCGGTGGATTTGCCTGTTTTTGTCAAAGAATCTGTATTCAAAATACAGATTCTTTGCACTTTTTAGGCGCTCATGCTGTTATGGCGCGCCTGGCGAGAAACCCGCGCGCTCGCGGCTCAGCGCCGGGCCAGCGTGCTGGGCCCCGCGCTACCCCTTAAACCAGCGGTTGGGCTGCTCGTAGGAGGGGCAGATGTCGCTCATGGGACAGCCGACGCACTTGGGGTTGCGAGCGGTGCAGGTTTCTCGCCCAAAGTGAATCCACTCTTCGTTGACGTCTTTCCAGAGCTCGTGGGGGAGAAGCGCAAGCAGGTCCTTCTCGGCAGCCAGCGGCGTGGAAGCCGAGCTCAGGCGCATGCGCTTGGAGATCCTGTAGACGTGCGTGTCCACCGCGATGCCGTCGACCACGTTAAACATCTTGTTAAGCACGATGTTAGCGGTCTTTCGACCAACGCCTGGGAGCGTGACCAGGTCTTCCATGGTGCCCGGAACTTCTCCGCCGTACTCCGTCAGCAGAATCTGCGCGGTTTCCACACAATGCTTGGCCTTTGCACGCCAGAAGCCGATGGTCTGGATGACCTCTCCGACCTCGACAGCATTGGCGGCCGCCATGGATGGTGCGTCTGGCCAGCGGCGGAACAGCTCGGGAGTGACTTTATTTACCGCGGCGTCAGTAGTCTGCGCCGAAAGCATAACGCTGATGAGCAGGGTAAACGCGTCGCGGTAATCCAGCGCGCTCTGGACGCTTGGATAGAGCTCGTGCATGCGTCGACACAGCTCAATTCCGCGTTCTACCTTGACTTTCTTTGATTCTCTGGGCATAACCTCTCCTCAATTTCTTCTATGTGTACCCAGTATGTAGTTACGTTATCACGTGAGGCGAGAATAGCAAAATAGCTGCATAACAGCTACAATAACAGCCCAATTGAAAAGTTATCAAACCTGCGCTTGCGCGGCGGACGTCGCTGGCAAGCACGTGGGACGTCGTCGGCTGTGCGCCGGACGTCGCTGGCAAGTGCGTCGGACGCCGCGCGTCAGACGCAGCAGCGTCCAGCAAGGTTTGATGTAACCCGCATGCGTTTGCATGTGGGTTTAGCGGCATGGCGGGAGACTGTGTGTTTATCAATAGAGTTGCAGCTCAACTACTGAGCGCACCCGAGCTAGAGAAGCTGAAGCGAGAGCTTTCGCGCGGATCAGACACCACGCTGTCCCTCTCGCAAAGCGCTCGTCCGCTGATGTTAGCTGCACTTTGGGCGCAAAATCCCCGTCCGTGCCTGCTGGTTGTCGCGGGAGAGGACGCTGCGGACCGTACGGCGCGCTCACTTGCAGCGTGGCTGGGTAACGACGCTGTGCTGCGCTATCCCAACCGCAAGGATCGTCCCTGGTCGGATACTACGCCAGACGATGCCCTTATTGGAGCTAGGTGCCGTGCTATCGCCAAGCTCTCCGCTGGCGAGAAGGTCATTGTAGTTGCAAGTGCTCACGCGCTGATGCGCAGAGTTCCCCCTGTTGGTTCGGGCTATTTTCTACCTGCAACGTTTACCGTTGGCGACGACGTCCCCTTTGAGGACGTGGCCTCGCTGCTCGTCGGCATGGGATACGCCGATACAGGCGAGGTAGATGCGCCAGGCACCTTCCACATTCACGGCGATACGGTTGATATCTTCCCAGCTCAGGCTACAAGTCCTGTCCGAATTGAGTTCTTCGGAGACGAGATTGACCGCATCAGGCGCATGGTGGCAGCAACCGGACAGACCATCGGTGCCATTGATGAGGTTACCGTTGCCCCAGCTAGAGAGCTTGCGTTTACCAAAGAGACCATTTGCCGCGCAGAAGAGGCGCTCTATACGCGCGCGCAAGAAAACTCTGCACTCGCCGCTGACCTGGAGCTTATTCAGCGCGGAGCTCAGGCTCCTGCACTTGAGCGCTATCTTCCCGTGTTGTACGGAGGCACTGCCAGTCCGCTTGAGCATATCTCTTCAGAGACGCTGGTAGTTCTTGCGGAGCCACGCTCGCTATTTGATGATTGCCAGCGTGCTTTTGACGAAATTTCTGCATCCGCAACAGCATCAAAAGTGAAACTAGATGGTCTGTATACAGATCCCAAGGCCATGGACTTTGGCTCGCAGCAGCGCTTGTCCTTCTCGTCACTTCTACGTACGGGAACTGCGGTAACGTCGGAGCTCTCTGTGGTGCAGCCGTCTATTGCAGGCTCGGACACAAAGCTTTTGGGTCGCGTGAGGCAGCTGGTGCAAGATCGTGATGCCGTGGTATTTGCGGTTCCAGACCGTGCCGCTCGAGAGCACCTTAAGCTGCTTTTCTCGGATGAGTCCATTCCGTTTGAGGAGTCGCTGGGTACGGCGCTTGAAAACGAACCTGATCAAAACGGTGCTTACGCGCCGCTCAAGCGTGGCTGCGTCACGTTTACCGACGCACCTGTTCCCGCTGGAATCATTATCCCTACAGCTAATCTAGCAGTGCTTTCTGTCTCAGACTTGACGGCCAGAAGCGCTCGCAATAAGAAGCGCTCCAAGCGCATTGACCCTACAACGGTGACGTTCCCGTTTAAGCCGGGCGATTACGTTGTCCACGCAACGCACGGTATTGCGCACTTTACCGCTATTGTGCGTCAAGAAGTTGCAGGTAGAGAGCGTGATTACTTCCTGCTTGAGTATGCCAATGACGATAAACTCTATGTGCCTCTGGAGCAAGTTGACCGCATCACGCGCTATGTGGGACCCGACGGCAACAATCCGCGCCTGACCAGGCTTAACACGGCGGATTGGTCGCGCGCTACTAACAAGGCAAGAAAGTCCGCCAAGAAACTGGCATTTGACCTGGTAGATCTCTATACACGTCGCGCTTCAGTGCCGGGTTATGCGTTCTCGCTGGACACTCCCGCTCAGGAAGAGATGGAGTCCAGCTTCCCGTATCAGCTGACGCCAGACCAAGAAAGCGCTGTTGCAGACATTAAGCTGGACATGGAAGCGCGCAAGCCAATGGACCGCTTGCTTTGTGGCGACGTGGGCTTTGGCAAGACAGAGGTGGCGCTGAGAGCTGCGTTTAAGGCGTGCCAGGATGCTCGTCAGGTTATGATTTTGTGTCCAACTACCATCTTGGCTCAGCAGCACTACGAGACGTTTTTCTCGCGATTTACTCCGTTTGATTTGAAGGTAAGCGTGCTTTCGCGTTTTGTTACGCCTGCTCAGCAGAAAAAAGCGCTTGAGGGATTTGCGGACGGAACCGTAGATGTGTTGGTAGGAACCCATAGGTTGCTCTCAGCTGACGTTAATCCGCACGACTTAGGCTTGGTTATCATCGACGAAGAGCAGCGCTTTGGCGTTCAGCACAAAGAGCAGCTCAAAAATATGCGCGAGCAGGTAGATGTGCTGACGCTCTCGGCAACGCCAATTCCTCGCACCATGCAGATGGCCATGAGCGGCGTGCGCGACATGAGCCTGATTTTGACACCGCCGCCTGGCAGAAAGCCTGTTCAGGTGATGGTGGGCGAGTACAACCCGGATCTTGTTTCCGCAGCTATTAGAAGTGAGCTGGAGCGAGAAGGACAGGTGTACTACGTGTCCAACCGCGTGACCACTATTGATGAGGCGGTGGCTCGCGTGGAGGAAGCCGCGCCAGAAGCTCGCGTGGGTGTGGCTCACGGCCAGATGAGCGCTCGTGAGGTAGAAAACGTCATGCTTGCCTTCCAGGAACACGAGATTGACGTGTTGGTAGCCACCACCATCATTGAGTCCGGCATTGACAACTCGCACACTAACACGCTGATTATCGAGGACTCTCAGCGCCTGGGACTAGCTCAGTTGTACCAGCTCAAGGGCCGTGTTGGTCGCGGTAGGCAGCAGGCGTACGCGTACTTTATGTTCCCCGCGGAGCTACCGCTGACGGAAGAGGCAACCGAGCGTCTGACCGCAATCAATGAGTTCCAGGATCTGGGTAGCGGCATGCGCATTGCCATGCGTGACCTGGAGATTAGAGGCGCGGGCTCCCTTATGGGCGCTGAGCAGCACGGAAACCTTTCCAGCGTTGGCTTTGACCTCTTTACACAGATGTTGGGTGAGGCAGTTGCTGAGGCTCGCGGTGAGTCCGCAGAGCTTGAGCAGGCCGAGGTAACCATCAATCTACCTGCAGATTTCTATCTTGATGAGGACTATCTGCCAGAGGTTGATCGACGCGTTCTGGTGTATCGCCGTCTTGCCGCAGCTACAGAGCTTTCCGATGTGGATGCCCTGCAGCAAGATACCGAGAATAGCTTTGGTGCCCTGCCACTTGCAGGTAAGAACTTGTTTGATCGTGCCCGCGTGCGCATCCGCGCGCAGCGTTTGGGCGCAACGTCAGTAAGCCTGACAAATGGTCGTCTGGTATATCTGGGTGTAGAAATTCCTCGCGAACAAGCCCTCAAGTTGAAGGGTCGCGGTGCTATTGTGTATCCAAAGACGCATAAACTGGCGTATCCGTTCCACCGAAATGAAGAGCAGCTGATGCCCGCCGCCCTAGGAGTTCTTGAAGAGCTTGGTGGCGACGATGAGGTTGAGGAGTAAATATGAACCAAACAGCAGGTCAGATGTCACAGAACGCCGTGAGCGCCGCGCAGGATCCCGCGAACGCCGCGCAGGATGCTGCGAATGCCGTGGACGCCATCTTTGCCGCGCCACACCTCAGGTGGGGTGTTATTGGCTGCGGCGTTATTGCAAACCAGATGGCAGAGGCGCTGGCTTCGGTTGGTAGAACCATCGACGGCGTGGCCAACAGAACGCAGGAAAAGGCTATCGCATTTGCGCAAAAGCACCACGTCAAACGTGTGTATGACAGCATTGACGATCTTCTCGCCAGCGACGAGATTGACGCGGTGTATCTGACTACGCCTCACAACACGCACATTATCTACCTGCGCAAAGCACTTCAGGCGGGCAAGCACGTTCTGTGCGAGAAGTCCATTACGCTCAACTCGGCTGAGCTGCTTGAGGCTGAAGAACTTGCACGTCAAAACGGTGTTCAGCTCATGGACGCCTGCACCATTTTGCACATGCCTCTCTACAAAGAGCTGGTCAGCCGTGTGGAGGCGGGCGAGTTTGGTCCAGTCAACTTGATTCAGGAGAATTTTGGCAGCTACAAAGAGTTTGACATGGAGAATCGCTTCTTCAATCCCAAGCTTGCCGGCGGCGCTCTTCTGGATATTGGCGTGTATTCGCTGACATTCGCTCGTCTTTTCTTGAAGAGCCAGCCTCATGACGTGCTCTCTATGATGAATCCGGCGCCGACTGGCGTTGACCAGACAGACGGTATTTTGCTCAGAAACGCCGAGGGTCAGATGGTTGTTCTGGCGCTGACGCTCCATTCCAAGCAGCCAAAACGCGCCATGATTTCCGCTGATAAGGCCTTCATTGAGATTATGGAGTACCCACGCGCGGACGTTGCCACAATCACCTGGACTGACGACGGCAAGCAGGAGAAAGTCCAGGTAGGACGTACCGCTGATGCTCTGGCATACGTGCTGGCAGATCTGGAGGCCGCTGTTGCAGGAGATGCTTCTGCTCAGGCGCAGCTTGAGGTCTCAAAGGACGTTATGGAGCTCATGACCGGTCTGCGCAATGACTGGAATTTCCTGTATCCCGAGGAGCAGTAAGTTACATGACATCTGACGAGAAGATCGCCCAGCTAGCAGCCGCAGTTGACGAAGAAACAAAGGCTCGTCCTGGCGCACCTCAGACGCATCCGGAGTTTGATCGTCTGGTTAGAACCATCTGGCGTCTTCGACAGGAGGATGGCTGCCCTTGGGACAAGGAGCAGACGCATCAGTCCATCTCAAAGAACATGATTGAAGAGGCCTACGAGGCGGTCGAAGCGATTGCTGAGGGCTCTCCCGAGCATCTTGAGGAAGAGCTTGGTGATGTGCTTGAGCAGGTAGTTCTTCACTCGCAGATTGAGTCGGACAGCGGTGCGGACGGCGACGCACACGACCGCGCGGCGGGTTTCGACATCGACGACGTCTGCCGAGCGCTCAACCAGAAGCTGGTGCGCAGGCATCCGCACGTGTTTGGGCCAGAAGCTGGTTCAGCGTCGTCGGCTGCGGCTGTCTTGGACGTGTGGGAGAGCGTCAAAGCTGAGGAGCGCGCCAGTGCGGAAGATGCCGTGCACACCGAGGGTCTTCTCGACTCGGTTCCACAGTCTCTACCTGCGCTCATGCAAGCCCAGAAGATCTCAAAGCGCGCCGCAAAGATGGGCTTTGAGTGGGCGTCTGTCGCTGACGTGTGGGACAAGGTTGCCGAGGAGCGTGCGGAGTTTGACGCTGAGGCGTCAGGAACGCAGCAGAAAACGGACGAGTTTGGCGACATTTTGTTTGCGCTGATAAACGTTGCTCGTTGGGAGGGCGTTGACGCGGAAGAAGCGCTGATGAGCGCCTGCAGGAAGTTCCGCGCTCGCTGGTCGTACATGGAGAAAGCCGCTGCTAAGAGAGGCTTTTCTCTTGACGAGAAACCTGAGCTCCAGGAAGATTTGTGGCAAGAAGCAAAACGTCATCTTGATGCGTAAGCAGCTGAACAGATTGCAGCGAAGACGTGCGACTTACCGCAAAGCTTACGACTTGCCGTGGAACGACGACTTCTATTCGGTGAAACGATGAAATTCCAAACTGAGGCAGGGCTATCGGTGCTGCCTCTGCCATAATAAAGATGTTGCAATTTGTTGCGACGCATCACCAAACAAACCAGAAATGAGATCCGTGATGAGTCAAGACACCACTAAAAAGAGTGGTACAAAAAGAAAAACAACGCCCACCAAGCGTTCCGTTGAGCCTCTTAAAGAGACTACTGCGGAGCACGCCGCTGGTGCTCTCAAGATATTTCCAACTAAAAAATCCGAGAAACCCCAGGTAACTGAAAAATCTCAATCTGATCAGAAGTCTGCTGTGGCAAAGAAAGCTGTGGCGGCTCCAAAAGATACAGCGTCGTCAGAGAGCACGACGCCATCAAAGCAAGCATCTTTCCAGAAGAGTCCCAAGGACACCAAGTCTAAAAGAACTGTTCAAGTTCAGAGGATTGATAGGACTCAGAGGTCCGAGCGTGACCAGAGGTCCGAGCGTGACCAGAAGTCCGAGCGCGGTCAGAAGTCTGAAAGAACCAATAAACCGCAGTTCAGCGTAGCTTCTCTGGTAGAGCTTAAAGACAATGCACTTGACTTCGCGCGCAATCATACCAAGCTTGTTGTTTTTCTCGGCGTTGTAATCTTTTTGCTTGTGGGCCTGTATCCACCAATTCGTGGCTACTACCACGCTGTCCGCGAGCATGACGAGTTGCTGCTAAATCAGCAGAAGCTTGAAGAAGATCAAAAACGTCTTGAGTCCGAGGTTCAGGGTCTGCAGACAAAAGAAGGCATCATAGACGAGGCTCATAAGCAGGGCTTGGTTTCTGGCGACGAGGAATCTGCACGGGTAGAGGGTCTTGATAAAAAGAAGGACGAGAATACCGTTCAGCATCCTGACTATCCGTGGTACATCAAGGTTGGGGACTTTGTTTTTGGATTTACACCAGGTGACTCCGGCAATACTGAGGCTCCTAAGAGCGCAAACTCTGACGATTCTACCTCTGCGCCAGCTCCTGAAGAGTCTCACGAGCAGAAGAACTCCGGAGAAGGCGGATCTTCTGAGGGGTCCGGCGCCGACAATTCAAAGTCTGATAGTGGGAACTCACACTAATGCTTCTAGCTGCAATTGATATTGGAACCGTGACCGCTCGACTTGCGCTTGCGCAGGTAGAGGACGGTCGCGTCATTCGCATGGCCAAATACACCGAGATTGTCAATTTGGGCGAGGGTGTTGATACGACAAAGCGCCTGCTACCTGAGGCAATTCACCGTTGCGTTGGCTGCGTTTCTTCCTATGTTGATCACGCGAGAAAAGAGGGCGCTGAGGCGGTTGTGTGCACGCTCACAAGCGCCGCTCGCGATGCAGAAAATGCTCCTGACCTGGGAATGGGTCTAGCCTCGCTGGGGCTTGAGCCCATGATTATTCCAGGTGAGATTGAAGGTGCGCTCACATTTCTGGGTGTCTCTCACGATTTTGAGAATCATCGCATTCTTGTTGCCGACAGCGGCGGTGGTTCAACTGAGCTGGTTGTTGGCACGCTGGCAGGTCAGCCTGCGGCCCAAGGCGCAGGCCAGAGTGCAGGTCAGTCTGTTGATCAGCGTGCAGGTCAGCAGCTTGGAGGCCAGCAGCTTGACATTAACTTTGTCGAGTCTGTTGACCTGGGTTGCAGACGCCTGGCCGAGCGCTTTAACTTGGTGTCTGACCATCCATCAACTGAGGATATTGACGGAGCTCACCAAATGGCTGCTCAGATGATATCTGAAGCTATCGGACGAGCTCAACAGCAATGCGCAGCGCCAGAGCTTTTGGTTGGCGTTGGTGGAACCGCAACCAGCCTCATCGCCATCAGAGACCACCTTAATCCGTATGATCCATCAAAAGTGCACCTTAATCACATTTCGCTTGATGAGGTGTTGCAGATAGAAGGGCTTCTCGCCAGCAAAACGCTAAAGGAGCGAGAAGACATAACGGGGCTGCAGGCAAAACGTGCACCCGTCATGCTCGCAGGAACTATTTTACTTGCAGAATTGATGAAGAATTCTGGCTTTAAACATCTGGTGGTGAGTGAGAGTGATCTGCTCTTTGGCCTGGTGATAACTGCAGCTGCCGTTTACCAGGGAAAGCAGTCGCCTGTGATTTGGAAGCCAATTTTGCGCCCGCTGAATTAAAAGTAGTGGCATAATAGCTAGACATATCCGGGGGCGTGGCGGAATTGGCAGACGCAGGGGACTTAAAATCCCTCGACTTCGGTCTTGCGGGTTCGAGTCCCGCCGCCCCTACCACTTTTGTTGCAGAATAAATAGCGTTTTTCCTTAGCATAAAATTTAATTTAGCCAGACAACTCCCATTCTGTTCTCTTTCAGAAACTTGTATACTACTTGTCTTGTACCTAACGTATGCATGACTAATTTCTAACTCACTTCGGAGGACCTATGTCATTTGAGACAGGAGTTTTTCCGGTTTTAGTTTCTGAAGATGCGGCTACTGAGTCACTATCTCCGCAGGTCAGAGGTGGGCTCAATACGTCGTCCGCTACACCTCTTCATGTTCAGTTGTCAGATTTGATGCGCGTCAAAATTCTGTCAGAAGACTGGAAGGCGGGGTCGTATATTCCGTCTGAGGCCGAATTTATGGCGCAGTATGGCGTCAGCCGAGGAACCATCAGAAAAGCCATTCAATCCCTGGTCAAAGAGGGGTTACTACTTACTCAAAAGGGCCGAGCAACACAGGTTATCTCTAACACCGTTCGTCATGCTGCGGGAAATACTGTGCTTTCATTTGCAGCTGCGCTCAGAGATGGCGGCTTTGAGTATCAAACCGAAGTCCTGTTTAAGCAGGTAGTTCCTGCAGATCAAGCCGTTGCCGAGCACTTAGAGATTCCCATTGGCTCTGACGTACTCTTTTTGCGTCGTGTCAGGAGCGTCTCGGATAGGCCTGTGGTGTGCCAGGAATCATGGTCCAACCTGCTTGTTTGCCCACAGCTTGAGGAGGCAGACTTTGAGAATGAGTCGCTTTTCGACGCGGTTGAAAGAACTTCTCAAAAAGAGATTGCGCGCTCTCGCATGCGCTATCAGTCGCAAATTGCAGGCAAAGATCATGCCGACTACCTGCAGTGTTCTCCAAATGAGGCTTTGCTTGTACTTGAGCAGGTAATCGAGCTGTCCGACGGTAATTGCATTGAGTGGAGTCAGACTTGGCTTGCCCCACACCAGAGTGTTGTTGGTGTGTCTGAGCAGGTAGACGGCTCTATTGGACCTCTGGACATCTCTTCTGTTCGCCAGTCAGAGCACGTGGATACATCGCTGACTTCTACAGAAATAGACCCTGATCAGCGCACGCAGCTTGAACTTGATTTGCGTCACGAGGCGCTGGCAGTGCGTCGAGGCATTATTGAGTTAGCACATCGCTACAGCTCAACGCCATTCCACATTGGCGGAGCATGTTCCGTAGCAGACATTGTTTCCGTACTTTTGAGCAAGGTTATGCAGGTGGGCTACAGGGATTGCGAGTGGGAACTCAGAGACCGCTTGATTCTCTCTAAGGCTCACACATCACTGGCGCTGTTTCCGGCTCTTCTACATGCAGGAATGATCTCTCAAGAGGATATTGACCGCGGAGTCTTTGGACCCGATGCCGTCCTCTTTAAGCATCCTCTGCGAGATCCTCAGCGCGGCTTTGAAATCTCTGGTGGCAGCCTTGGCATGGGCTTGGGCTACGCCGCTGGCCTGGGGCTGAGCCTTCGCAGAAAAGATCTTCCTTCTCGTGTTTTTTGTATTTTAGGCGACGGCGAGTGCGACGAGGGTTCCATTTGGGAGAGCGCGGCGTTTATCGGCCACAACCAGCTTTCCAACGTGACGGTCATTGTTGACCAGAATCGCATGCAGCTGGACGGCCCTTGCGCATCCATTTTGGACACCGGTTCAATTGCAAGAAAGTTTGATGCGTTTGGTTTTGAGTCTGTCGAGGTAGACGGACATGATGTGCTTGCACTGTACGACGCATTAAAGCAGCAAACTTCAAGGCCTCGCGCGATTATTGCGCACACCATCAAGGGCAAAGGACTCTCGTTTGCCGAGAATAACGTCTCGTTCCACGACGCATGCGTGACAGACGACCTCTATGAGCAGGCATTGTCTGATCTTAAAGTTGCAGAGGAGGCATGCTCATGCTAGATACATCTTTGCAGCCAACGTGCATTTTGGCTGAAGAGTCGCAGATGCTTGCGGATATGAATACAAAAGAGGTATTTGGTTGGGTAATGGGTAAGCTTGCTGCGGATGACGAGCTGCTAACCGTTGCTGTTGCCGACTATGGTCGCCGTTTGAACCTGGATCGCTTCCGTGAGCTTAGACCAGACGGCTACATCCAGTGTGGAATTGCAGAGCAAAACCTTATTGAAGTGGCGTCTGCCTGCGCAAATGAAGGCTTTCACGTCTTTGCGCCGTGCTACGCCACTTTTGTGACCTCTCGAACGCTGGATCAGATTCGAGTCAACCTTGGCATGATGAAGTCGCCCGTGGTGCTTGTGGGTGTTGCCGCTGGTTGCGAATCCGCAGCTACAGGACCCTCTCACATGGCTGTGGAGGATATTGCGGTAACCAGGACCATTCCGGGGCTTTCCGTGTTCAGTCCAGTTGATAACGCCCAGCTTGCGGCCACGCTCATGGAGCTTGCAAAGCATCCACGACCAGCTTACGTGCGTATGACCTCGTGCGATGGCGTCAATCTGCATCCAGATGGTTACGTTTTTGAAGCGTCCGGTGTTGAAAAACTCTTTGACTCGGCTTGCGCGGCGGGCACGGCGGACGTAAACGGCGTGGCGGTCGCCGAAGCAGCAATGTCCGAGGCCACAACCACTGGAACCGCATCCACCCCTCTTCCGAAGCGTGTGACCATTCTTGCGACAGGTGCGATAACCAGCCGAGTTGTTGAGGCAGCACAGAGAGTTGCAGGGCAGGTGGCTGCTACATCAGAGCAGGCAGCTGCTGTAAAAGCGAGTCTCGAGGTCTACGGCGTATCGAGTATCAAGCCACTTGACGCATCTCTGATGGAAATCTGTCAGAACTCTGACGTAATAATTACTGTTGAGGAGCACAGTGTTTTGGGTGGGTTTGGCGGTGCAGTTGTCGAGCACCTCAGTGCTTCAGGTGCATGTCCACAGGTACTGCGCTTGGGCATGCCTGATAGGTACCTGGAGGCTGACGTTCACCACAATATTCTTGCGCGCGCTGGGCTGTCGGTTGAGAGTCTACAAGAGGTTTTTCTCGCCAACTGCTAAATCAACTAATCGAATCCGGGAAGTCTTTCTGTATACTCGCTTGATGATTTAACATTCCAAGAACGACCGAATAACTTTTGAGAGCTCGACAATTTCAATACAACCGATTCATCAATAATGGACGTTGTGTCATTTGGATAATGTTGTACATTATCAAAAGATATAAAGACTTGTTTTGTTTGCTCAGAATATAGTCTGATGATTTTAGAGATAGTAGAGTCTTCAATATCGTTGAACATAAATGAGTCATGTGCTATGGCTGGTAAAACAGTAAGATTTAAAAGGGCAACGTCAAAAAGAATTACACTTCGTTGATTTGCTCCCGTTCCACTATCATGTGGAGTTTCGTATTTATATGATGTGCTGCTATTTATAAATAAGCGTGGTGAGAAATGGTCTAATCCAATAATTTTATTGTTTAACTGAGAGAGTTCGTTATTGAGAGAATCTTGAATGTCTTGAATTATAGACGTATAAAGCGTCTCTTTAGTTCTATTAAGCTCAATCTTAAGATTCTTAGAAGAATGCCATTCTTTCCAAAGGTCAATTTTTCTTTGAAGGCTGTCAATCTCTTTTTCAATTTTTATAATTTCGTCTATGAAATCAGTTGCGTAAATGGTTTTTATTGGTAAGTTATCCAGCTGCTGATATAAAGTCGATAACTCTTCAGTAAGATTTATCGACTCTTTCTGCACTAAGGTCTTTTCATATTGGAAGTCTTCTTCAAGAAGCGTAAACAATTTTTGATGAAAAGATTCAATTTGAATCAATAATTTTAGATTCACGCCAGGAAAAAAATTAGCAAACTCCTCAAGTTCATCTGAACTAATAAACGACTCAAGATGATCTGATGAATCAAGAATTCTTTTTCTTTCATTAATGATTTTAAGCTGTAATTTTGTATTGTTAATTTTATCTTCTAAGAGCTTTTTCTCTTGATAAATTTTGCGATCCGTCGCGTCAGGAATTTTTGATTGATTTGATTCAAGTTGAAAACGCTTGGACTGTAATTGAATAATTCTTTGTTCATACTGCGCTATCTTCGCACTAGATTGTGGAATCTTTTTAATTTCTTTATGTAAATATTCAAAATAGTTTAGCTTCTTTTTATTTGTCGCCAATGTATTGTTAACTTCTTCAAGTTTTTTATATCTATCAAATAGCTGAATTAGACTTATTAAATTTTTCTCTTTACTAGATGGAAAAGGAGGCTCTAATGGATCTTTAGTTTTTAAGTTGGACTTTTCAGCTATCCTAAAATGTGAGCTAATAGCTGTTCTAAAAACAGCTTCATTCTCAATAAACTGATACTTAAGGGCAAGAAAATGAACATACTCAGAATGATCTAGAATCGTTTCGACAGATTGATAAGTATCGCTGTATTTCTTTATCTCATTTGGTTTGTCCGTAGAACGAGAAAAACGAAATACTTCTTCATTAAATTTAAAAGCAAAAAATATCTCATGATTATCAAGATGCTTTACAGCGTCCGATTTGGCATATGAATTTCCGCCATAAACAAAGTCCAATATCAATAATGATGTAGACTTTCCGATAGAATTAGAAGCTCCTTTTTCTCCTAGAACCACGTTAAGTCCTGAGCGAAATTGAATATGTTTTTCGGCCGTGTTAGCCTGTGGAATAGCGGGAGACCATAATTCTAACAGCATAGTTCAACCTCATTATCCTCGTTTAATCTTATTTCTCCTAGTGCATACAGTTCGTCCAATGCTTGTAAAAAAGATGCAAGTTCAATTCCTTTTTCTCGATGCAATAAGTGGAAAAGAGTTTTTGGTGAACATGAATTTGATCTTAGGGATTGTTTAATCTGATAAATCCACATCATATCACTCTCGCTAAACGAATAGATTTTATTGGGGAGTTTCACTTTAATCACCTTTTGGTATTTCAAATACATCACAGTTTTGGATAAAAAAAGAAACTACTATTCGACAAACAGAGTCACTTTGATTACTTATGTTTTTAAAATAATCAACTAGCTGAATAAAAATTTCTTCTTGGGAAGTACTTTTATCTCTTAGTTGCAAATATTTCAGCCTAACACTAGCTTGAAGTAGCTCATATTTAATCTCACCATTTTCATCTAATTGTTTAATAATATTGCGCACAAATAAGTACGTACTTTTTACTAAAGCCTCAATCTGAATTTTGTTTCCGTAATCGAGTGAAGAATCAAATTTTTCTGAGGGTTTGACTGGATTTTTAATTTCGATATTTTCGATATGTAGGCCTATATTAGATATTTGAGTCAACAACTTACTAATTGATTGATCAATGTTTGTCTCCAAGAGGAGGTTTTGCATTTCATTTTGTGAGATATGGCTTTGTTTTAATTTTATGAAATATTCTGTTTGCTCTGATGAAAGATGCCCTTGTAGTCTTTCAAAACAGAGCGGACAGACCGCAATTAAGTTTTCATACCGCCCTGCTTTAGTTTTAGTTTTCATTTTTAAATCAAGTACTTGATAATTATTAATAGTTCTATTCTTATCTATATAGGTTAACAGATTATTGCAGTCTTTGTTCATGCATATGTTATTTGCATCTCTAAGGAGACAAGCTCCAAATTTATCTATGTAATCATTCGACAATTCTAATAAAGGCAATTGATTGTTTCTGATGTTCCTTTGGTTATTCGTAGGAATATCTAACAGAAAGAAAAGCAAGCAAATAATTTTCTCGGCAAAATTATTTGCTGAAACATCTTTTAAGCCAAGTTGAGCTGCGCAATCTTTAAAAAATACCTCTTTTGCAGTCCTATTCATCTGTTCAAAGTGTCTTTGCATTGAGTTTTTAAGTTCAATATAAGAAATCCTGGAAGATATTTCGCTCACTATATGCTTCGGGAGGCTCCTGTTAATCCAATTTTTTAGAGTGTAGTCAGGATAGTTGACTATTAAGTCAGTTTCATTGTTGGAACAAGTAGTTATCTGAGTAATAAGCGTACGTAGATAAGCAACCCTTGATCTATCATCACTAAAATATTTATACATGAATTCAAAGAAGCTTTTCCACGACTGATTCATTTTCTCTAACTCTCCTTAAAAAGTGAACCAAATGAATCTACTTGAATCTTTCTATTTGAATGAGCCTTTTATTCTATAAGCGCTTTCAAAACAGATTCTTAAACATGTTCGTCAGCTTTCTTAAAAGGAGGCCATATGTAATAGGATAATAAAAAATGATAAAAGATTTAAGCATCTTTTATCAGATTTCGGTAAATGGCGCATTTCTAGAGTGCTTCATTCGTAGTCAAAATCTCGTTAGGAAGACCATCTGATTTAGCGCGGAGCCACGAGCTCCGCGCTATGAGTAGTCTTCCTTATAGCTCAGTGGTCTTCCTCTTTTTGGAGGAAAAATGAAAAGGGATTACTCAGTACTAATTTCAAGTGAAGACAATAATGCTAGTAGCTTTCCAAAGCAGAAAAAGTTAACTATCAGTAAGAAGGAAATGCAGCAATATGCCAATCGACATAATTGCGGCAAAAGCAAACGTGAACTAACTTTGTGTCTATCTATTTTACAGAATGCGTTAAATAGTATTTCAAAAGACGAGCTAAATCAATCCAAGTCCTATTTTCGTCAGGACAGGAAATACTCTTCTATTTGCTCAATTTCAGAAGAGAGTCCTAACCAAAATGAGGCGTTATTTTACAAAGTTATTGTACCTTCTGCCGAAGATGAGGTGATTCAACAAGAAAATGAAAAGCAGATAAAAACTTTAGCTCAGAAAATCACGACATCAGCACAAGAATTTCTGACTAAAAAAGAGATAGAAGTGTTTAGACTGCACTTCATCGAACATATCTCTGCAAGTTCGATTGCTGCTGAAACCAATAGATCTAGGCCAGCTATTACAAAATTAATAAAATCCATTCGAAGAAAAATGAAAAAAAGATTTGAAGATGTCTGGGAAAAGATTATCGTGGAATAAAAGATACGTCTTAATTAGCCCTCATAAAAATATTTAGTTAGTTGGAACTGTCCCTTGCCCATTGAGATGATGAACAAGGGATCGTCCCCATGCACTTGATTGATTATTTTTTCAACTTCTTGATTTGTAGTAATGTGGCCGGTTCCATTATTCCAGGTAACATGCCAGTCACAGTAAAGGACTGATTTTTCAGGTTCTTGTGGAGGTGTATATATCCCACCAATCATTTCTCCCTCGCAAATGAGTGATGGCATTGAATAGAACCACACATTATCTGAATATTCATTAGTAAAAGTTACACATGCAATTTGAGTCTCAGGATTAGGGGTGTCACATTGGACCCATTTAATACTTGGGGGGTTCAAGCTTCCAGTAGAAAGAATATATATAATCAATGCAGACATAGGTATTATCGCAATGGTTTGTAAAACGGTGTGCACAAGTTTTCTACTATAGTTTAAAGACTCAAAAAAGCTACGAGATGACACGATTAAAAAAATGACTATAGCCGCTAAAATAAAACATACCATCCAATGTCTAAAAAACAATACTCCTAAAAAACACACTGGGATAGGATATGTTACGAACGGAATGAATTCATTTGCATAGAACACCAGAAAGAGAGCTGCTAAATAAATGGCCGCTCTTAGTAAATGAACAAGGCGATTAGTCTTTGAAAGCATCTCATTACCTCATTCTGCAAGTTTGAGAAATAACATCAATGCTATCTCTACACATCATTATAAATAGTTGATTGAAAATAGTCCATCAGTCATCGCTTAGCATAAATCGATAAGTTTATATAAGTTTTTTAGGTTAATTCCCTTCCTTTTTCTGTCCTTAGTTTAGAGACGGATTTGAATTATCAGATTTGACTCAATAAATATGTGATTTGTGTAAGGAGGCAAAAGATGAATCATTAGAGGCTGTGGGATATCGTTCTGGATTTTGTAATGAGACGCATAAACAAGGAGTAGATATGATTGAAAGTGTGAGTAGCAACATTAATCCATTTAGCGTGAATTTTATTAGTACGGAGACACTGTCTGAATTTAGTACTTCTTATTTTCGAGTAGAGCTCAGATTGGGCATTTACGGAGGTAACAGGTGGTGTTGGGTTAGAGTAACTGTTCGTCAGGGTAGTAACATGGAGCCTGGAAGCACTGCTTCAGTATGGACGCCTAAGCGATCTGCGTATGGAGCAAATCATTTGTCTGGAGGAGGCAATTGGTCTCCTGGATCAGTTTATTGTACAGATGCAATCTCTCTAGGTCCAACGGGAAGAGTTGGTGTTACATATTCAGGTGGCGAGCCTGGAAATGTTCAAAAGAAATCCATTACGGTTTATTAATTCTTTAGTAGTGACCTCCCCATCAATATGGGGAGGTCGATTGGAGTATCTTCAATGGATGAAATGGTTTTAGCAACTCAAAAGTGGTTGAATAGAACTTACGTTAACGATAATCGATTTAACCAGGTAGAGGAATCTGGTCATACTGGATGGAACACCATCTTTGGCTTGATTAGAGCACTTCAAATTGAGCTCGGAATTCAGTTTACTGCTGATAATTTTGGAGAAGGCACAAAAGCAAAGTTTTCTGAGATGTTTCCCAACGGAATAAGTCGTCATACTTTGGGGAAAAAGCCAACATCAAATATTTATGCAATTATACAAGGAGCTCTTTGGTGTAAAGGATATGCGGCACATTATGGGTCAATTACAAATGTAATTGATGGTGGGACCATAGAGTCAATTTTAAAGTTAAAGAATGATATGGGTCTTATTGATCATCAAAACAATTTTGTGGTGGATATCGAGATGATGGGCGCACTCCTTTCAATGAAGCAATTTAGACTTCTTGCAATGTATGGAGGAAAAACGTCAATACGTGAAATTCAGCAAGAAATTAATTGTCGTTATCGTGAATATACTGGAATTATTCCTACTGATGGTATTTATGGTCGCGAAATGAATGAGGCTATGATTCAAGTTTTGCAAGCAATAGAAGGATTTACGCCAGAAGAGGCTACAGGATATTTTGGAAATGGAACACGTGCCAGATTAAAAACAATTGATTCAGGCTCTTCAGATTGGGTTTGGCTGGCTAGTTCTGCTCTAGTGTGTAATGGAATTAGAAAAAATATCACGCGTTCTTGGTCGTTTGAGTTGAGTGAAGATGTACGAAAATTCCAAGAGAGCTATGCCCTTCCAGTTACTTCTGTTATTGATAAAACAACATGGATGAGCTTACTTACCTCAAAGGGAGATCCTGATAGAAAATGTGTTGCATGTGATACACGATTTGAAATTACAGATGATTTGGCTTCTTGTTTAAAGGAAGATGGCTATCGGATTGTAGGAAGATATCTTTGTGAGCCAGATCAAGAAATGACGGCAGAGAATGATTTATTTAAAGCACTTCGAACTGGAGAGCTTGATCGAATTGTTAGCTATGGCTTAGAGTACTTTCCTATTTTTCAAATGTATTCAACTAAATTGAATCATTTTTCTTACAGCGAAGGAAAAAACCATGCACTTGAAGCAGTTAAACATGCAAAACGCTTAGGAGTGCCCAAAACAGTAATATATTTCACAGTAGATTATGATGCAACTGATCCTGAGATAGACAGTAATATCATTCCATATTTCAAGGCATTAAAGGAGAATATACGAGACGGATATTTAGTGGGAATTTACGCTTCTAGAAATATTTGTTCTAGGATTATCCATCATGGACTTGCAGAAGCAGCGTTTGTATCTGATATGAGTACAGGATATTCAGGAAACCTAGGTTTCTCAATTCCAGACCGATGGGTATTCGATCAATTCACAGAAATTACTGGGTATAGAGGAAGATGGGATCTTGATAGAGTTGCCTATTCAGGAAAATTTCCAGCTTGTTCGCTAGTAGTTCATAATGGACAAAGTAAGTTTCAGCATGAAGATATTATTAATGCTATATCTCAAATTGAGATGATAGCTATAAGAAAGTTAAAGGATTCAATTACAAATCAGCAGCGGTCTAAATTTATCCTTGAGTACTTGAGAAAACCAAAATATTGGGAAGATGAGAATACTGCTTTGATGTGGCAAGTATATACACCAGAGTCATACGATTCATCTGAAGCAATCTTGAAAGAAGAAGTGAATAAAATATGCAAATCAATTATTCCGAATCCCGAACAGTTTAAAACTACATATGACTTAGAGCATTTTGCTGCTACAGCTTTAGGGAATATCTGCCATTTCGATTCAACATCTTATAATTATTTTATGTTTGCGGATTTAGGTGGTTGGATTTTAGACTTACTTCAGATTTGGGGAAATAGTCAAAGAGAGGGAATTCAAAAACAATATTTACCAAATTGGTTATCTGTTTGTCTTGGAAGTAGAGTTATACAGTCAGGGTTTGACTATAATGACTTAATGAGTGACGTAGATGGGTATCTAGCTGCAGTGATGCTTCATGATGAAGACACTCTTCTTTCAGAGGTTCTTCGATATATATTCTCATTAACACCACTTAACCGCAGATCTCTTTTTTGCTTAAAGCGATTTAAAGGTGAACGCAAGTGTGTTGAGAGTGTGTTTGATAGTTTGGTTAATGGGCTACCAAGAAAAGAGATCCCATTTTTTGATGCGATACTCTTACGTGCCTCAGCTTCCGATCGACTTCCTGATGAATCCGAATCTAAATATCTCAGTAATGTATTATTTCAGGCATTAACGCATGATTTCATAGACGGATAAGATTTGTATGTATGGGGAAAGAATTAAATTCCGTTAAGGTTTCAATGGCATCTGAGTTTGTAGTTGTAATGTCATATTGGTTATTCTCATGAACTAGTAGCCACTCAATATCTTTAGTTGGTACTGAGTGGCTATATAACCTAATAGTAGCTATATTTTCTCCCAAACCGAATGGAAAACGTAAAACATAAAAATGGAGAGTTTCTTCTGCTCCAAAATCAAAATCCTCAAGTAAAACAACTCTGGATAATGAAATTTCTCCAGTATTTACTACAGATTTATAATCACGTTGACAGGAGTAAATGCAAGGAATGAATAAAAATAATGCTGCACAAAAAGCAACAGAAATATTATAAATAGCAAAAAGGTAAGTTGCTTTTTTAAAAAAAGCAACCATAGATTTTATTTTAGACAACAGTATTAGTGAAGTTATTAGAATGAAAATAGACATAAGAAATAATGCCTGCGGTATTGTTAACAAAGTGCCAAGAAAGCTCACTGGAGTATTATAATCAAGTGAGAAGAAAGAGAAATTTGAGAAGAAGAAATAAACCACTGACAGGACGCAAATAACAAAATATACGAAGCAAATTACCGTGATAAAAAACCCTTTTGACCTGTCCATCGCGATATCCTATTCTGTAGGTAGATAAAGACATTTCAGTAGAATTTTGCAAACTATTGTATATAAATAAATCAAAAGAGTCTATAGCTAAATACAGGGTCTTCTTCATCAAATTCACTGCCAAAGGTTAATTCTCTAAACATTTCTGTCTTTATTTTAAAGGTTACAGTAATGAGTAAATTAACATAGAAAGGAGGTGCAATGATTGGAAGATGCATTGTATTTTTAATTGCGGATAAATTTAACCAAGGATTGACTATTTTTATTGCAAACTACGCTTTATTAACATGCGGTTTGATTTATGTATTAGCTCTAAATAGCCTAGTTACCATATATAGCTATACAAATCGTAAGAAACTAACTTTGAAATTTATTGAAACGGTGATAACGAAAAAACTCCTTATTGTGGGAGTCGTTATACTTTCGGCGCTTTTTGACCTTCTCGCAAAAATCGGCCCTATTTCCATGGTTCAAATTACAATGACATTCTATATTGTTGAAGAAAGTATGTCTGCAATAAAAGCTTTAAAGAAGCTTGGTATAAAAACACCTGCTAGATTAGTTAAACTAATAAAAGAAAAGCTTAATGACAAATAGCGTATGGTGCCCCCAACGGGAATCGAACCCGTATTGCCGCCTTGAAAGGGCGATGTCCTAACCGTTAGACGATGGGGACGCGAAGAAAAAGTATAGCAAAGATGCTGCAGATTTCTAGGGCTAAACGGTACGATTTTGGGCTTTCATCTATTCTTCGTTTTCCCACCAGTCCAGCCCGGCCTTAAACGCGTAGTCGCGAGCGCTCTGAGTTACGCCGGGCACCGACTCTGCCCATGAAATAAATTCCGGTACGTCGGCGATAATCGCCTCGGCCTCGTGAACTGCGATAACGTTTTCGGCAAACGTGTCAGGTGTGAAATTGATCCTGCACGGAATGTAGAGATCAACAAAAGATGGCCTGAGCAGCGCATATGCTGCTCCCTCGCCGAGGTTAACAAAGCCTTTGAGCGCGCGCTTTGCCGCGGGCATGCGATTCAACTTGAAGAACAGCAGCGTAAACGCCAGACGCATCCAAGCATTTGACTGATACCCGCAACTCTCGTCAAGCTTGTGGAGCCCTTCCTCATCTTCCAGGCGAGCAAGAACATATGCCAAGGTAAAACGCGCACCCAGCAAATCTGTTGGCGAGAAAAACAAGAGATCTTTGCAGGCTTTTTTGGAGAGCTTGAAGCAGGCGCAATCTGTTGCGACCTGGGCAATCTGCGCGTAGAGACGCAAAAGTGGTCGAGCTTCAGCGCAGGCCCAAGCGTCGCCGTGAGCTTGCTTTGCTTGCTCCAGTTTTGGTCTAAAGATAGGGTCAAATTCTTTTTGCAGGTCTAGGAGGTCGTTGAGGATTGCTGCAGGATGATTGTTGGAGATCTGCGCAAGAATTCGCTGTGCTTCAAGGTTAATGCTTGTGTTAGCAAGAGCTGGGTTTTCAGTAATATTTGTCATTTGATTATGCAAGAAGTTAAGCAGATCCATCCGACTTGCAAAGAAGTCAGCATCGGAATCAATTTCTTTTGTAATTCCAGCCTGATACTTGCCAATGACATTGACGTATTGAGCAAAAGCCTTTTCTTCTTCGTCAGAAATAAAGTCTTCAGGCGAAGCTTCTACCGCAAGCTTCAACTCATAGAGAGCGGCATCAGATACGATGTTCTTCTCTTGTGCACACTTAGTTACTAGGCGGTCTACCTGCTCGCTGACCATGTCGTTAGCGGAATGCTTAATCACTCTGCATCACCATCCGAGCGTGGATTATTTGGCCCGTCGATATGCGGTCCGCTTGGTCGCGGACCGGCGGGACCTCCGGGGAAGTCGGGGCCGACCGGGCCGCCAGGGAAGCCGGGGCCGACCGGGCCGTCGGGCACGCTGCCGCCGGATTCATCAGGAAACGAATCTGCCGAAGCGAACAAGGCGTTTGCCTGCATCTGCAGCTCTTTTTCTGCCAGCTCAACGGTCTTTGGGTCTCTCGCCCTCACTTGATCTGCAAGCCAACGACCAAGAACACCGCGTCCTATCAGGTCATTTCCTTCTTGCAGCAGCACAGTTGCTTCTGCAATGGCAATGATGAGCTCGTCTTCGGAATAGGGGAGCACGTTGAGGCGAGAAAACTCTCCCTCGGGCAAATCTTTCTGCACAAAACAGCAAAGCGTTGCCTCAGGATAGCGCTCAATCAGCAGGTCAAGGTAGTGCTCAGCCTCAACCAGCTCACGCTTCTTGAAGTGTATGGCCAAGCGAGCCAGCAAAATCCACGGGTCATCTGCCCCGCGAGGCGGATCTAGCTTGCGGTACTGGTCCATGAGGTTGTCGAGAGCGTCTTCGTCCTCGAGTTTTGCGTATGCGAGCGCAAGCGTAAAACGAGCATCGGCCGCGTCCGCAGCGTCAAGCTCCAGGAGTTTCTCGCCATATGCGATGGCGTCTTTGTTGCGGCCGCAGATAAGCGCGCGAGAAGAAAGCGTGGCTAACCAGCGCTTATAGGGGTTGATGGCCAGGCGCTGGGCAAGTTCTGCCTGCTCGGCGGGAAGCCCCTGCGAGGACTCTTGCGCCTTCTGGTAACACGCGGCTTCTACCTGGGGGAGTTTCTCCACAAGGAACTGGTAGTAGGCGTCAAAAAGCCTGCTATTTGAGGCGTGGAGCATGCGCTGGGCGTCAAAACAGTTGGGGTCCAGCTGAATTGCCTGGTTAAGGAGGCGTTTTCCTTGGTCGATAAGAGCCTGCGCCTGAGATTCTTCGACAAACGGCAGGCGGTAATCAACAATCTCGGCCGCTTGCGCAACTAGATTGAACGCGCGGTCTTCATCGGTTTGAGGGAGGGAATTGCGGTCGTTGGAGAATCGCCAGTTGAAGTCCTTCATCAGCGTAGCAATGCTGTCCTCGTCGCTGACTTGCGTGCGAGCAAAGCGGAGGATAAGCCGCTGGTAGTCTTCTTTTACCGGGTCAAACGCCACAGGATTCCTTTCTCTCTTACGTAATAATATCGCAGGTTATTGAGGTGTGCAGCGCAACTCCGCGAGCGTCGTAAGAAGATTGCGAACGGCAGACGGAAACGTTTGGAGTGGACGGGTTTCTCGCCAGATGGGCGTCAAATTCTTGTCAGATACGTGCATAAATTTTGAACGATATTGCATAAAATGACACTTTCATTTTGGTACAGGTGTCCAAAATGAGCTAGAATAGAAATGTTGAGAAGAAGTAATTGCGAAGAATGGCTTCGCTAGCCGCTTAGGGAAGTGGCACATAGTTAAGGAGAGGTTTTATGGGACGTTTTACAAATCCACGCGATCTGTATTTTGGCGAGGGCGCTCGTCATGAGGTTAAGAACCTCAAGGGTAAGAGAGCAGTTATCGTTTCTGGCGGCAGCTCTATGCGTCGCGGCGGCTTCCTTGATGACATCGAGAATGACCTTAAGTCCGCAGGTTTTGAGGTTGCTCACATTGAGGGCGTCGAGTCCGATCCTTCCGTCGAGACCGTTATGAGCGGCGCTGCTAAGATGAGCGAGTTCCAGCCAGACTGGATCATCGCTATCGGCGGCGGCTCCCCAATCGACGCAGCTAAGGCTATGTGGATCAAGTACGAGTACCCAGAGACCACTTTTGAGGACATGTGCAAGGTCTTCGGTCTTCCTGAGCTCCGTACCAAGGCTCACTTCTGCGCAATTTCTTCTACTTCCGGTACCGCAACTGAGGTAACCGCATTCTCCATCATTACCGATTACCAGAAGGGTGTTAAGTACCCAATCGCTGACTTCCAGATTACCCCTGACGTCGCAATTGTTGACCCTGAGCTCACTTACGGCATGCCTGTTAAGCTTGTTGCTCACACTGGTATGGACGCACTGACTCACGCTATCGAGGCATACGTTTCTACCGTTGCTTCCATGTACACTGACGGCGACGCTCTCCACGCAATCCGCGAGATTGTCGAGTGGCTGCCAAAGTCCTACGCAGGCGACAAAGAGGCACGTCAGCACATGCATGACGCACAGTGCCTTGCTGGCATTGCATTCTCCTCTGGCCTTCTGGGCATTGTTCACTCCATGGCTCACAAGACCGGCGCTGCATACTCCGGTGGTCACATTATCCACGGTTGCGCAAACGCTATGTACCTGGGCAAAGTCATCCAGTTCAACGCTCGCGACGAGCGCGCAAAGACTCGCTATGCATTCATTGCTAAGGAGATCCTGCACCTCGAGGGTAACACTGAGGACGAGCTGGTAGAGGCACTTGTCCAGAAGATTCGCGACATCAACGACGCTCTTAACATCCCACAGGGCATCAAGAACTACGGCGAGGGTGGAACCAAGTCCGAGACCTCCATCATCGACGAGAAGGAGTTCTTCGAGAAGGCTCCAGAGGTTGCTCGCCTTGCTATCGAGGACGCTTGCACCCTCTCCAACCCACGCAAGCCTACCCAGGAGGAGATGGAGCAGCTGCTTAAGTGCGTCTACTTCGACCTTCCTGTCGAGTTCTAAGATCTAGCTTAGACACTTAGCTTCGCTAAAAGCCTGGTAGCGTTCCGCTACCAGGCTTTTTTGTGCGCCCGGCGCGAGCGGACGGCGGGCTTGCAGGTGGGCAAGTGCGGGCGGGCACGACGACGTGCTGGTAACATGTGCAGGCGTGCGCGGATGGGCATTTCGGTGTTAAAAGTTCCTCGAGTCACCTCCAAGTGGTAAAAAACCCGTTTAGTTGGAGATTTCATTTTTCTGCATACAACGTTTGCCCAGATAAAAATTTTTGAGGCGGTAAAAAATCGTCTTAGTTGGAGATAAAACGTCTAATTTTCAATTTTCATTTCCAACTAAACGCGTTTTTTACCTTTTTCGGCACATAATTTTGAGCTCAAAAATTACGTATTCATAGAAATGAATTTAATTGCAGAATTATTCAGGTTTTTGAAACCAAGCCAGAGAAGTTACATGATGAACTCCCGCAGGGTGCCAAACGACAAATCTTGCACAGATTTCCCGTGTGATTTTGCATCGGTCAGATTACTTAGGCCATTTCCGGGTATGGAATTCATACTTTTTCGCGAAGGAGTGCTATGGATTACTGTCTTTCGTACTTTTCAGCGTTTAATTTACTAATGAGTTCCTCTAGGCCATTTGATTCGTCGCCGGCAGCAAATGCTATGGTCAGAGCGCCACTTGTTCCCGAGTCTACACCTGGAGCGGCCATGGAACGAGAGCTTGCTGTCTACTATGGACACCTACCGGAGATACAGGGCGTGCGCCTCCACCAAGAGCCTAAAAGTAAGGTTGACCTGCTAATTCGTGATCTGAATTCCGCATCTACAAGAAAAAATGTTGCGCTTCACATCTGTAATACGAAGGTTTTACCATCGTCACTGCTACCCATAGGTGCTGACTTAAAAGGATTTGTTACATCTCCAGAATTCACTTATTTGCAGATTGCGTCAAAACTCGATTTCATCGGAACAATCCTTGCAGGCAGCGCGCTATGCTCTGATTATTTTTTGAACCAAAATGGTCACGGTGGAGTTTCGCAACGCCAAAATGGCCCTCTGACTAATCGCGCTGCAATTGCAAAGTTTCTTGCCACACAAGAAAGAAAACGTGGCATCATTCCAGCTAAACGAGCGCTTCAACACATCGTAGAGAAAGCCCGGTCGCCCCGAGAAGCTTCGCTTGCGTTGCTAATGTGCCTCCCGTATAACCTCGGTGGCTTTAACCTGGGAACCGTTGAGCTCAATAGGCCAATTGAGCTGGAAAACCGATATGGCGAGAAAATCACTCGAATTCCTGACTTAACCATTCAGCTCAAGGACAAGAGGCAGAAGCGGGCTACAGTGTTGCTAGATTATGACCCTGTGGTAACGCACTCCGGCGGCCAAAAAATCACGCGAGACCTGGACAGGGAAAACGAGCTGGTAACGGGCGTTCAATGTCCGCATTTTTCGGTATCTGGCGAGATGCTTAAAAGCTTTGAAAGCGTTCAGGGCTTGGTCCGCCAGATTCGCGAGTCTACCGGAATAACTGCACGTGACACGACTATGTCAGATCTTGAAGAGCGACAGCGGGCATTATGGGCACGACTGTTCAAAGCTAGGTAAAGTTCCGCTTGAATCGGATAATAGCTTGCCCGAATTTAGACGGACGCCCGTTCAAATCCAGGTAGCAAAACCAGATGGCCACATCTTTTCTGTGCTGCTTGCCGTACAATAGAGAGGCACAAACTGCTTATAACGTACAGCCAGAAGGAGAAAATCGTGGAAGTCAACGGCCTTATCGACCATACAAATTTGAAGCAAAACGCAACTGCCGAGGACATCAAGAAACTTTGTGCCGAGGCAAAGCAGTACAAGTTTGCAACTGTCGCCATCAATTCTTGCTGGGTTTCCCTGGCTCACGCTGAGCTCGAGGGCTCTGGAGTTGGCATTACTTCCTGCATCGGTTTCCCTCTGGGCGCCGCTTCAACTGCAGCTAAGGTCGCCGAGGCCAAGCAGAGCGTCGCCGACGGCACAACTGAGATTGACATGGTCATCAACGGTGGCCACCTGGTCGCTGGCGATGACGACTACGTTATCGCTGATATCAAGGCTGTCGTTGAGGCTGCTGGTACCGTGCCCGTTAAGGTAATCTTGGAGTGCTGCTTGCTTGATGACGAGCAGATCGTTCGTGCTTGCAAGGATTGCATGGCTGCTGGAGCTGCGTTCGTCAAGACAAGCACCGGCTTTAGCACTGGCGGCGCAACTGTTCACGACGTCGCTCTGATGAAGCAGACTGTCGGCGACACTTGCAAGGTCAAGGCTGCTGGCGGCATCCATAATAAGGCTGACGCTGAGGCAATGGTCGCAGCGGGCGCTGATCGTCTGGGCTGCTCCAGCGGAATCGCTATTGTCACCGAGTAGCTCGCTGATCAGGAGTTTGCTGGACCGACACTCTGTTGATAAGTAAATGAAAATGACCTCGTAGCTTGTGCTGCGAGGTCGTTATTTGTTATGGAATAGTGGGGTGGCGAGAAACCCGCCGGAGCGTCGAGAAAACTATGCGAGCTGCGGCTGGCACCACCCGGATGCCGTGCGCTGCTGGTATCGCGGTTCACGCCGCGTCTGCTGCGGCTAGCACCGCACACCCGCCGTGGCAGCTAGCTGACGACAACCTCGCCAAACCCCAGACTACGGGCTTGCAGCTCAATTGCCTGCATACGCTCATCGCTTGGAGAAGGAGAGTTCTCCATCGGACCGCGGACGCCAAAGCGCCTGAACTTCATGAGGCGAATGCGCGTTTGACCGGCCTTCTCGCCAAGAGTTGAGGCAATGCCATCAACTGCGGCTTCGGCGTCGTTCCAGCCTTCGGTCACGATGACGCGGACCTCTTCCAGCTTGTTTTGCTCGGCCAAAAACGCAAGGTTTTTGCGGACTGTGACACCATTCTCGCCGGTCAGGTGCTCAAACCACTGATCGTCCCAAGCCTTGACGTCAAGCATGACGCCGCTTGAGAGATCCAGTAGATCGCGGTACTCGGTGAAGTCGATGGTGCCATTTGAGTCGATGAGGCAGCTCAGACCAGCTGCGTTGCAGTAGGTGAAGAGCTCGTAGAGGAAGTCGGGACGGAGCATGCATTCGCCGCCTGACGTGGTGATTCCGCGGATGAACGGCATGTTGGAAATGCAGCGGTCGGCCACCTCGCGTGCGCTGAGCAGCTCAATCTTTGGCGTGGATTTGTGCTGACACACCTTGATGCAGTTGTCGCAGTTGATGCAAATGGAGTTGTCCCATACAACCTTGCCGTCAGCCACGGACAGGGCGTGAGCTGGGCATGGCTTGACGCATGCCTGGCAGGAGATGCATTCCACCTGGGTCTCGGGGTTGTGGCAGTAGGCGCAACGAATGTTGCAGCCTTGGAGGAAGACAGCAGTTCGGCTTCCTGGGCCATCTACCAGCGAGAAGGGAATGATCTTGTTGACAGGAGCAACACACCCAGTTGGATGTGTTGCTCCCAAAGTTGTTTCTGTTGCAGTGGAGGTCACGATTGCGCAGCTCTTCTCGCTAGTCGCTCATGCGAACCTTGCGCTCGCCAAGGTGGTTAGCGGTGAAGTTGCCCAGGCCGTCGTGAGCGGTGTCCTGAAGGACAACGTCGCCGGACTGGAATTTCTTCATCTCAGAGCGCTTAGCCAGGAAGCCGGTGATGCGGACCAGGTCACCCTCGGAGCTGTAGAACGAGAGGTACTTGTCGTCGATGGAGAATGCGGCCTTGACCACGTCAACGACAGCGTCTGGGTTGCGCTCAGCAGTTGGCTCAGCTGGGAAGATGTCGGAGACGCCACTGTTGAAGAAGCGGTGCATGCGAGCGCTGTGGCGAATATGGTCGTAGAGATTTGCAGGCTCGTCGCCAACCTTGATGCGGACACCTGGGGTAACGCCCTGCTGGTCGGAGAAGCCAGCCTGTGCGTGCAGGGTGAAGCGACCGCCAAAGACCTCGGAGTAGACGGCGTCAAAGCTGTTGACCTGGTCGGCAATCTTGACCATGATCTGATCAGCTAGCTCGTTTGCCTCGTCATCCTTGCCGTAAGTGCGGCTGCTGTCAAGGTGCAGCAGCTCAGCAACGCACTCGCTCATGCCAGCAACGCCAAACATACCGCAGAAGCGCTCGCGAGAAATGAGGCCTTCCTGGGCCAGGAAGCTGGTCTCAAAGAAGTTGGAATCCTCAACGATAAAGCGGACGCGCTCGTTCATGAAGTTCAGAACCTCGCCGGTTGCGGTTGGCAGCAGGTTGTTCATGAAGTCGTCAACGTTGGTTGCAAGTTTTGCAAGGCCAGGGAGAAGTACGCGGCTCAAAGTGTAAGCGCCGCCGCCCATAGGAAGGACGTTATAGCAGCTTACAACGGTGTACTCGCCAGGATAGGTCTCTTTGTGGATGCGGTGGTTAGCAAAAGCAGGGTTGGAGCAGACCATGGTGGTCTTGACTGCCAGGCGCATGAACTCGTCAGATGTGACCTCTGGATCGTACTTGAGAGTGAAGTTTGGAACGGCATTCATGAGCTCGCGGTCAACCTCAAGCAGCAGTCTACCTGCACGAGTGTCCTCTGGACCAATGTTTGCGTGGCAATAACCACTTGCAACGGTGCGGTCGATGTGGTTCAGGAAGCGGCGCAGACGAGGCTTAATCTCTGCGTCAGTCATGCCGTCCAGGAATGGGTCAATAATCTTGTCCAGCTGGCCAACGTACACAGGGCGGCTGGTGACGGAAGGAACGTTGTCGTAAAGAGCGGCTAGGCCCCAGAGCAGGTCATCAAGGGTCTCTGGCTTGTCAAAGCGCAAAAACTCGGAACCGTTCTGAGCAAATACCTGGTAGTCAGGGCAGATGTAGCGAGGACGGTAAGGAGCGTTGCCCTCACACATATCGTCAAGGGCGTGAGCTGCAAAAAGGCGGTCAAACTCAGCAGTTGTCTTAATAGGGTGCTCGGAGTTCTCGGCGGCCTGAGCCAGGTGCAGAACCTTCTGCTTGTACGAGAGGTTGTCGGAAGTGATGATGTCCATGAACTCGCTCATTAGTGCTCCTTACGTTTATCCTGCAAAAACAGGGTTGTGATTACGACGGGTACGTCGGTCGTTCCAAGTTATGGTGCACCGCATTGCGCGGCGCGCTACCTGGGCGAGAAGAACGGTCTTGCCCAAGTGTTGTGCCAGGTAC
>ERZ772928.76-NODE-76-length-46109-cov-6.041060_pt1 | contig 46109 bp, 60 predicted proteins | sample MGYA00511686_ERZ772928 | MGnify/ENA primary metagenome ERZ772928 (study PRJEB29015, sample SAMEA2738063) | human oral metagenome | biome: human oral; feature: human-associated habitat; material: saliva | place: China | collected 2219 ... | reverse complement strand
AGTCTTGTGGATTGATAATCGCCTGTCGATTGGCATCAAATTCTTCTAACAGCATCTCTTGCTCCTCTTTCATTTATTCTACTTCTAGTCCTCTATTATACCACAAAATAAAAACGGTTTTCATCGCTTTTAGTCAATAGTCGAAACGTTGATAAATAACCATTATTGATTTAAAATCATTTCAGTTAATTTTCATTGATTTTAAAAAATCGTATTCAAAATCGTATTCATTGCCCGCACAATTAAGAGAACGAGCCCGAGGGCTTTTTTTATTGCCGTTATAACAGACAATCTTTGGAATTGCCGTTATAACAGAAAAAAGGCCACCTCAAGGGTGGCTTTTAAATGCCGATGCTTTCGATTAGTTTTAAGCGTTGGCTATAATCAAGTTTGGAAACTTTATCCGCCAATTCTTTTGATTGGGGTAACTCTGTGTCTAGGATGCTTTCTGGTAAGTATTTGATTTTTAACTTGTCAATAAATCCACCAAGTACAGCTTCCCCTAAAATAACTTTTTCGTTATCTGTAAGCTCTGGTACATCTGCTAAATCCATCAAGATAGTATAACGATCAGCAACGTCAGCTACCCGCCCACTAAATGAGCGGGAGTGATTGTTTTTGCACTCGTCATAAATGTTTACTAGTTCGCCAGCTAAGTAAATTGATTTTTTAAATTTGTCCGCCATGTTTTTTCTCCTTTTTAAGACATATTTTTTAAAAGAGGGGCATTTGCCCCTCTGTAATCCTAGCAAAACTCCCATTTATTTGTTTTACTGTTTTTAATCATATAAGGTTTGCCAACAGGTATTCTAATTTCTTGTCCATCATGGCTGGTTAAACGACCTTTGCTAACGACTACTTTTGTATCTTCGATTTTGTAAATTTCAGGAACATGAACACCTTGCCAATTATCCCAATGTTCTTCGTTTGCTGTTGCTAGTCTTTTTGCTGCTAAAAGTGTGGTCGTAGTACCATAATCATAACTTTCGTATTGGCCGCCGATTACTACAAATTGATTGTTTTCCATTTTAGTTCCTCCTCGTCCCCTTTCGGGACTTGCGATTTTTTTGTTTGGTAGGTCTTACCCTTACCTTGATTATAGTATATCAAAAGGTAGCACCTTTGTCAACACCTTTTATAAAAATAATTAAAGATTTATTTATTCTGGAACTAGTTTCAGGAAAAAAGCAGTTTTGTTGACGTCAACAAAACTGTGCAATAAAAAAAAGCCCCCTCTTTTGAGGGGGTTTGTGTGTCTTATATGTTTAATAAAATTATAAAGTTTCGGGCCACGGATCGTCCGTTACGTATACCACGCTCGAAAAACGAATATCTCCGATGTCGCGATCTGTTGGTACTGGATCGTCGAATTGCAACCGAAATTGATTGCCGTCTGCTGGGCCACCTAAATACCAAGTGCCAAGACGGATTCCCTTGTCATTGGTAATCATGCCAATTTTAGAGCCTGTAGGACGAAAGCCAACAGGGATACCATTAACGTTTATAATAACCACGTTTCGCTCACGGTCAGAACCTTGAGGGACATATCCAGCCGATCCTCTACGTTTGATACCAAACCAACCCCACGAAAGACCTCCGAAATTGATCTCCACAGTTGAGTTAATACGTCGAAATTCCATATATGATGCACCGAGAGTAGAATTTATATTTCTTGCTCGCACCTTGCCCGTGTCCCCAGCCAAAATAACCCAGTTATCACGCCCAGTGCCAGCACGCTTTTTGATCCATTTAAACGCCCCATTTTTAGCTGTGGTGTCAATGTAAGTCACTCCGATTTCTGCGTCAAGAGCATAAGGAAAACCCTGTCCTTTTAGTTCGGTTCCGCTGTTATTGCTTGTGCCACTTCCGCCAGTTCCGACTTTGCGTTTGAGTTCTTCCAAGTCGTTCTTAGTAACCAACTGACTTGTGTCCACTGTTGGAATTTTAGACCGTGTGACAAATGGATCGCCACCGTTTTTTAGTTTGGTATCGATAAGGGTATCAATGTTTCCGATATCACGGCCTATAAGCTTGATAGCTTCTTTTAATTTATCCATCTAGCGCCTCCTTTAGAGACTATTTTTGGCGCCATTATAGATCTGTACAAAATCAGTAGTTTCAAGATCAGTAAATTTCTGACCGAGCTCTGTCATTTTTGAAACGATCGCGCTGTCGGATGAACTGCCGGCCGAAATTTTTTCAGCGATCTCTTTGAGCGTGTCCAAATCTTCCGAAACGCCTTCGCCCAGAATAGCCGTTTTAACGCCTTGAATTGCGCTGTCAAGTTGTTGTTGCGTGATTCCTCCTTGACCGATCTCGCTCTTTTCCGCTTTATTCGCAAGTTGTGTCTTGATATCCTTGACGTCGTTACCGACTGCTTGCGCGAACTGTGTGAGTTTTTCTGTATTTAAGCTCATTTTTTCTCCTTTTAGATTTTAGCTAAATTGTATAGAGTCGTCAGATCCGGGAATTCTTCCACGATTCCGCTCTCTTTGTGCGTTTCGATAAACTTTCCGATCTCTTCTTTTACGTCGTTTTTAACAAGCGCAAGAACTTGCTCGCTTGTGTACTCGGCCGCGGACTGGATCACGTCAACGCGAACGTTTTGATCGCTCGGGAAGACGTACCCACCGCATGATACCTCTACGAGATAGCTCTCAACTGGAAGGACTTTAGAAATTCGAAACATAACTTTTGAATTAGTAACAACGCCATTGAAAACGGCTTTACCTTTAGACGACGCGAGCGTGATCGTCGCATTTTCGCCCTCGAGCTTGACCGGCTTCCAATATTCGTCCAATAATTCAAAACCAAAAAGGGAAGCGGAATCGCCTTGCTTGACGATCCGCCCTCCCTCGATCTGCCTTAAATTTGTAGAGTTTGAGCGATTCATTCAATCACCCCTTACTCATAATAATTTACTAGATCGTCCTTGTCCCAACATGACAACCAGATAGGCCCGAATTGACCAAACTCGAACAAGCGCCAGTAATATCCGCCGTAATACCCACCTTTGCCTGTATCTGAAATATTGACTTCATCGAGTTCGAAACTGAAATACATACCGGATTTAAAGTCTTGATCCGCGCCGTCTGACAAGTTGTTGCCGTCCTTATCAACCCAGTTTACCATTGAAACGGGAATACCGTTTTCGAGCCAATCGAAGCCAACGGGCGCGAGATAATCACATTTGATTTGCCAAATGCCATGAATATATTTAACCTCGTTTGCTTGGTAATAAGCCTTTTCTTGTGGTTTTACTGCCGTGTTTGCTTGATTTGCTGTTTGTGGTGCTGTGTTAGCGTACCGCCAAACCTCAATATAAGCTGGATTGTTCCAGTTATAGTAATCATTCCACGGATAAGTATTAATAGCTTGTCCAACTGCCCCTTGCGTCGAATAGTCGCAAGAAATAAAATAGACGCTATCAATCATCACACCGACGTGGCCACCAGCCCCGCCAGACGTTGACATATCAGCGCCCCAACTCATCAAGACGATATCGCCTGTTTCAGCGTCCCAGTCTTCGTTACGGCTCACACGATAGAAGCCATTGTTTGCGAGTTGCTGTCCAAGTGTAACGGTTGATGGTAGGCCTACGATTCCAATTCCGGCTTCTTTCAGCGCTTGCGAAATTGACCCAGAACAGTCTGCCGTGCCGTCTGCTCCGTTACGACTTCCAAGCATTGAATAAGTAAGCAAACCGCGACGATTAATAAACCAGTTTACAGTTGATTGTTGTACACTCATTGTCTATCTCCTATTTCTTCCACTCGTCGTTAGCAGCTTTAACAGCTGCCTCGATAAAGGTATTTAACTCTTCATTCGTCAAGTGGATATTTTGAGAATCAAGGCCCTCGATCAAGCTCGTTTTGGCGTGCTCGAGTTTATCTTTCCCGTGGATATCCAACTTGTCAGCAACTTGCTCTGTGGCCCGTACAGCGTTTTTTGCCAAGATCTCCACGATCTCAATCGCCTTCTTGCCCCCACGCATGAGTAAGTATTTCTTTAGCGCTTGGACAATGATCCCAGTCAATACTACTAAAATGCTTATCGCTGATGATGTAATAATGCTTGTGATTTGATCCATGTTATTTGTCCTCTTTCTTTTTTAATAATTTCTTTGGCTCTTCCAAGCCTTCTTTGAGTTGGAATTTTTCACGATCGATATTTTGTTTAACGAAGCGATCTAGTCCGGGAATTTCTACCCCTAGCGCCGAAAGACTAGCCAAAATACTTGATCCGTATGCTGCCATCATTGCGACGATAAATGTATCAATCACGGGTCCAAGGTTCATGTATAAGGCGAAAGGATAGCCAACCGCTACGATTAAGATCATAGCGGTATGGCTTACTAGCCCTTTTCTCCACTTGTGACTTGAGAACTCATGATATGCCCACGCTCTAGATACCCCCAAAATGATGTCTAAAGCGACGACGACCATCAAGACAAACACGATCATGTGTTCATCGATCCCGTGATCGTAGAAATCACGGACTATTTCGATAATCCCAAAAATTCCGTCTGGTTTTTGATCCATCAATTCCCCCTTTTTATGCTACTAGCTTACTGGATGGGTTGCGTTTCAAGATCGCCAGACGCTTGCGGTTGCTTCGGCTCTGTCCATTTCCAAATTCCGATTTTTCCGTTTTGGTACAACGCTTCCAATTGTTCAAGCGTTTCGCCTTGGTAAGTAAACGGTTCAGTTACTTGGATCATGACGCGTTTCCCTTCGCTAAATTTCTCGGTATGGTTTGGATCTTCGAGCGCAAAGATTGCTTGTGCCGGATAGGTTGTGCCAGTTTTACCAAGATCCACCAATTCCAGACCACGCTTGAAGACTGTCGGATCTAACGGACGATCAACGTCAGTCACTCGTGCAAGGACGCTCCATTCGGCAACGTCTTTCACTTTTCGGATTTCTTCGTCTTTCTTCGCAAGTTTAGTTTCGTATTCTTCTGCTTGGACGTGTAAGTCTTCTTGCAATTTCTTCACCCCGTCCGCTGGGTTAAATTCGGTTGCAATTTGACCCAATACCGCTTGGATCAATGCCTCGTCTGATTCGCTTGTACGGTCACCAATCAGTACACGGTCAAATGCCGTATAAGGACTTTCCTGACGGATAGCGACAAAAGTCTTGTTTGCTTCTTGCAAGTATTTATTTACTACTTTAAATGTCATATTTTAATCTTCCTTTTCTAATTTTTCTGCTACTTCATCGAATAACTCTTTGAGAGCTTCGTCTGCTTCTAACACTTTGTTCACCCGTGCTAGTTGTGCTTCTGCTCGCTCAAGCTGTTCTTGTGCTTCTTCGTACAGCACCTTATAATTAGACGCTTCTACGATTGTGTTCGCAAGTTTCTGCGAGATGTCATTTACAATTTTATCTACTGTGTTCATTGATACTCCTTGTCATTTAATTCTTACGTCGTAACGGCCGGGCGCTCCAAGATTGTTTTGCTTAAACCATCTTTCAATCCCGATGAAATTGTCATCTATCATTCTAAAGATATCCTCTAAAGACGATTTCTTGAGATAAATATTATTAAGCCCCCACAACAGCTTTTCATCTGTATCGAGGTTTATCCCGCTTGTTACCGAGCTGGAAGAAAAGTTCATCGCCTTACCATAAAATGTAATGGCCGTTTGGACATTACTTCCTTGCCTACCGTTCCAGATTTGGATACCAGCAGAAGTATGTTCGATCCCTGTAGTGCCGTTTCGATTACTCATCAATTGAGTGTACGCGCAAGGTACACCATTTAAGGCCCCTTGGCCGAAAACAAGAAATTGCATAGGTTTGCCATTAAACCTATTTCTAATTCCCACGGCGTCCTTGTTAATATCAATCCATCCAGATTGAAGGTCAAAATCAGTCACGCCATTCAATGACGAGAGCTTCCCGCCTTTGATGATGTTAGCCGTCAGTCCTTCGGTTGCGACATTCTTTGCCGTTACGTTAATAAGGTTAGCCTTGCTCGCGTCGATTTCGTCGATGTGAGCCGTGCCTATTTGGGCCTTGCCGATCATGGATTTCTTGATAACCCCGTCCTTGATATAGGTTTTCTCTCCAATTGAAAGTAGGCCCTCGTTAATTCTTACAGAACCATCCGGATTTAAATTCATTTGGCCCAAAATATCACCAGCGCTATTTAGGTTTCTGACTGACCAACTGTCTCTCAGCAATGTCATTTGAGTTCTGACTGCTTCTAATGGTTCGTTTGAATCATCTGGACACGGTTGCCACTTGCGGTCATTGTTGCCTTCGTAAAAATCCAACTCGGTCATAAATAGACCGCCCCACTTATTCAAATCTTGCTTCTCATATTCAAATTGAAGATATCCATCGTCAAAATCACCAACATTAAATTTTAGTGATTTCTTGACGGCTTGTGAGCTACTGAAGATAGGGCTTCCTGTACCCTCAAGAATGACTTGCTTTTCTTCGAAGTCGGACGTAGAGCCTTTCTTGCGTTTGCAAAAATAAATCTTGAAACTTTTTGAGTTAGCGTCAAAACCAAGCATATTCAGCATATAATCAGCACCACGCTTGACAATGAAACGTGGACTTTTAACAACTGCACCCGGCCTTAATTCGAACATTCGCTTTTGACCGTTGAAATAAAATTGGTGATTGGTAAAACCTAAACGCCCGTTTTCTTCCGTCCAATATTTCAGTCCGTCATCTGCCCGACTGTTTCGGAGCATATTCGGGCCACCTTGCGTGGAATACTTACCGACCTCTGTTTGGAAAATCTCGCTAGACATGACAAGCCTTGATAGCTTATCGGGTGCGTCTGATTCTGACTTGCCTAAAATTCGCTCATAAAGTAGAGAGCTTTCTTTGACCTTCTGGAAATCGATCTCATTCACTTTGCCGGCGATTTGACTAGATAGCGTGGTTAGTTGGCCATCAATACCTTGTCTAAATTCAGCTAGTTTAGCTTCGTTGTCCTTGGTGAGAGCTTCGAAGCGTTGCTTTGTGCTCTCGACGTTCTCAACATAGGTACTTTTGGCGACATAACCGTTTGAAAAACGCTCACGAAGAACTGTGATCTGATTGGTTGTTTCTTCGCGGGAATACCGTTTCAGTTCGTCAGATAATTTTTCCCGTTCGATTTGGACATTCGTTCTGAATGCGTTTAATTCCCGGACATTGTCGTTAGCAATTTCTCTCGCTTCTCGGACTAAATCGGTGCTCGCTCTAGCTCTTGCTAGTGCTTCTACTGCTTGCAAGTTAGCTTCTGCAATGGCCTTCTTGGTTGACGCTTCAGAATCCGCAAACATTTTCTCTAGCTTGGAACTGTCGAATTTTAGATGTTTGAGCTCCCATTCCGAGCCATTCCAAAAATAGAGCTCTGTCTCTTCTCCAACCGTCAGATATAACAGATCTCCATGATGAAGCGTGCCTTGCGGTTCATCCCGAGGCTTCTCCGCTCCGTAATAAGTCGTGGTCTTACCGTCAGCACTGACAAGAGCCTTCGTAGCAATAGCAAGGGCGCTTTCCGCATATTCCTTGCTTTGGCCCACGCTTCGCATGATCGAGCCCTCGAACGAGATAGCCTTTTGGACTGTGCCGATATCGTTACAAGTCACTTTATGGTTTATCAACCGGCCCGTCACGTCATAGCTGCTCTCGTAAGACACGATACGGATCTTCTCACGGAATCCTATCGTTTCGTTAATAGCCATGATATAGTCACCCGCTCGAGGCTGTGTGTACTTGTAACCCGCCCGTGTCAAGTCTTCCATCTCGAGTTGAACTGAAATAGAGTACGAGTTGTCAACGTCGTGCTTTAGACGTTCTAACAATTTTCCAGTCTCTTTGTACCGTTCATCGCTGATCGGCTCGCCTTCGATACGGCCATAGATCCGAGCAAGCGGGCTTTCGTACTCTGTTTCGTACCGTCCCGCGTCATGATTGTTTTCGTCCTTCCAAGCTCCGAAGCCTTTTTTATAAGTGATAAAAGCTCCGATATTCTTCTCGAGTGTGAGCTCGTTCATGTTGAAGTTTTTCCGGACCACGGTCGAGAGATCAGTCCCGACCTTCTTCACAATCCGGACGACTTTCCCAGTCACCGAGTATTCAAGCCCCGCCGCCTTGATAACGTCCTTAAACATTTCAAGGCGTTTCGCATTCCCGAAATTCTCTTTTCGGATTGCTTTCGCTTCCGCTTCGATAGTGTAACGATACCCGCTATTTTTGAAAATCGCCTCGATATAGACTTCGAAACGATTCGATCCGTTAAAGACTTGATAGCAATTGGAATGATCGAAATCGTAGAAGAATTGGTGAACTGCGTCGAATGACACGGACAAGCTCCGGCCCTCGTCTTTGGGCTTCGCGTAAATGATCTTGTACGTTTCGCCATCCCAATCAAACGACCATCCACGATCAATCTTTGATAATACTTTGTCATTTGAAAGGATGGTCCCGGACACGGAACGCTCGCCGTTCACCGCGTTTTTTGTGGTGAATTCGACTTGCGCCCCGTATCCGTTGCCCTTTTCATCGTAAAAAGTAAGCATTTTTCCTCCTTCCTACTTGTATAATTCCTTGAATCCGAGGATCTTGATTGTGCCTCTAAAATTCGTAAACCAAGGTATTTTTTTGTTGATTTTCGGACGAATCACGAAATATTCAAAATTGGTCCGATTGTTGACGTTTGTTTCATTCGTCCCGGCCACTAGCACCGTTTCAATCCCACGCAAGAGTAATTTCTGCCCAGATCTGATCGGCGTTTCTGCGTGTCGGTAAGTAAACCGACGACCGTCAATCTCGACGAAAAAGTCGGTATTGTCAGCGCTCGCCGTCAATTCCACGACAAACGGGACTTCGAGTTGGCTCAACTGTGCCGTACCCTCATAATCAAACGTATTCGTTGTGAGCGCGAGATCCTTCGGTACTGTCTCACCAAAAGGAAGCTCCACCGTGACGAACGAGAACGAAATATTATATTTCAATCCCGCGGATGACTTACCGATGAATTCATAGCTGATCCGCTCGTTTCCGGACACCTTGTAACGATAGCGCCAAGGCTTATGTGGAATGTTCGCGGTCTCAAGCTCTCCCGTTGTTTGGCCCGCCGTCTCGAATTCGTATAATTCGTTATTTTGCGGGTACATTTTGGTAATGTAAAAGCTATCCTCTCCCAGAATGTACCGGGTCAGCTCGTCTTTTTTATCAAAAAAGGCTTCCATCGTTGGGACGGAAAGCCTCGCTCGTACTTCGATAACTTTTTCGTTATATGTTAGGCCGTCAAAGATCCGGCCATTGCGTCCCTTGACGGTACGCGTTGAAATATCCACGGTCGGGGACGAATCATCGACCGCGATATTATATAGACCAAGCTCGGATAGTTTCCGACTTTGGCCGTCTTTTTCAATCAATAAGTCCATGTTTCACCCCTTACGTGAAATATTCATCTAACGCTTTTTTTCGAGCGTCTTTTTCTTTGACTGTGGTGTAAATCTTATCACCGACAATCTCATTGTGTACCTCAAATTTCTGATCTGCGAGTTGTGAGTTTTTCACTTCTTCGCTCAAGTCTTCGAGTGATGAACGAACTCCCGAGCTTGTCACGCTCGCGCTTGTCGTCATCGTGCTGTTAGTTTGATAGTCTTGATCCGTGATTGCTTGGGCGTACTGACGCGCCATATCGTTGATATCTGACACCCAGCCGGCCATACCAAGGTACATACCTTCACCCGTGAATCCACCGATTTTCTTCATCACTCGTGATGGTGAGTGGATATCGAGTGCCGATCTCATGATGTTAGCAATATTTGAAGCAATACTGTGAGCAAGACTATAGAGCGATCCGGCCATAGAAGCAAGACCGTTAAAAAGCCCGACTCCTGCATTGAAACCAACAGATGAAAGCGATCCGGCCAACTGACTAAAGGTTGAAACAATGCTCGATCCGGCTGATTGTGCAAGGCTCACGGCCTTATTGAGACCGGAGCTCATAGCGGACACGACCGCGTTCATTCCTTCTTTAGCAGCGTTCATCACGCTCTTAAATGATTGCGTAAATAGACTTACTAATTGTTTGCCAGCTTGCGATGTCGCTTGCGAAATTTTCGTAAGCCCGGCTTGTACCGCTTGGGCTGTCGCGTTCATCGATTCCGTGACTGTCGCTTTCATCTGGTTATAATTAGTTGTGACGGCTTGCGACAATTGCGCGCTTGATTGTTGCGCTTGTTGCGATACTTTGGCAAAGTCAGCTTGTGCATTGTTCGCCATAGTATTTGTAGCCGTCGTCGCTCCCGCTTGCATTTGTTGGAAGTTGCTCACAACTCCCGAATTCGCAAGTTGGGCGTTTGTGTTAGCTGCGGTATTTACGCCCGCTGTGCTCGCGTTTGCGTTGTTCATCAACTGATTCAGCTCGTTGCTTGCGCTAGTGTTTAAGTTGCTGACATTGCTCACAACGCCCGAATTCATTTGGCCCGTTTGAGCGACTGCGTTCGCGTTCATTTGGTTAAATGACGTATCGGTATTCGTTGCGAGCTGTTGCATATTCATCGTGCCGTCAGTATTCATCATACCGAAATTCGTTGACACGCCTTGCTGCATAGTCGTCGTGGTTGCCATCGTACTATTAGCAAGATTCATCATATTATTCGAAACGTCCGTTGTCATCGTATTCGTTGACGTGCTGACGTTCGCTTGCATTTGTTGATAGTTCGTGCTGACGTTAGTATTCGCGGTTGTTGCGTCCGAGCTTACTTTCGCGGTCGTTTCCGAACTCTTGTTCGAAATATGATCTGCTGTCGCTCCGATCGTCGCTTCAACCTTCGCTCCGCCTTCTTCGGATTTTCCGCTGATCCAATCCCAGATCCCACCGAAGAAGTTACCCACGGCGTCCGCAATACCTTTCAAAGCGTTCGGAATGAAATCGAGAGCAGCTTTACCGAATCCGCTTATAATATCCCAAGCAGCGCTTACGATATTAGGCAAACCGGCAATGATTGATGTCGCAAGTTGGACAATCAATTGCAAACCGGCCATAGCTAGTTGTGGCAAGGCTTGAGCAAGTCCCATGATAAGCTGACCGATAATCTGCATACCAGATTGAGCGATCTGTGGCAAGGCGTTGATAAGCCCTTGGACGAGCGTCACGATCAACTGAATACCACCTTGTAAGATCATCGGTAAGTTTGAAAGGATCGTTTGAATGAACCCGACGATGACTTGCGTTGCAATTTGGATGATTGTCGGCAATGCTTGGACGATACCTTGAACGACATTCCTCAAAATTTGGATACCTTGCTCAAGGATAGAAGGGAAGTTCGCTTGTAAGCTCGTGACGAAGTTTGTCGCGATCTGTTGCGCTGTTGTCAGTAATTGCGGTAAGTTTTGCAAAATACCATTCGTTACGTTGACGAGCAATTCCATCCCAATTGATAGCAATCGCGGCAATGCTTGGAGCAATGTATCAACGAATGATCCGATGACGGTTATTGCTGACGAAATAAGCGATCCCGCATTTTGGCCCACGCCTTGGACAAGACTTGCGATAAGTTGAATTCCCGCGTCAACGATGACTGGAAACATTGTCGCGAAGGCTTGCGCTAATTTTGCAACTAGATCCGCACCCGAAGCAATAAGGCTTGGTAATTGACTAGTAATGCCACTTACGAGCTTTTGAATGATCTGTGGACCTTTGGTTGTTACCGTTTGTAACAACTGATCGATCTGTTTCCCGAATTGTTGGTTGATAAGACCAAGGCCCGCGAGGACAAGCCCTAAAATAGCAGCCGGACCAATTGAAGCAAGGGCAATTCCCATCACGGACGCGATCCCACTTGTCATCATGCTCAATATGGACATACCTTGCGAAGCAGCCCCACCAAGAACGCCCGGAATACCGGCAATTTTGCTTGTAAAACCAGTAATTAAGCCCCCGACTGAACCAAACACGCTTGAAGTAACAGATCCGAGAGCAAGAGTTTTGCTTGCGACTATGCCCATGACACCCGTCATACGAGTCAAACCACGGACAGCCGGACCAAACGCCAAAGCACCAACTACTCCCATAATAACCGGCTTAATTTTGGACATTGTATTGCTGAATTTTTGAGCTTGCTCCCCGGTCATTTTCGTACCGTTCAAAAGCTGATTGAGGGCTGGATTCAAAGAGTTTAAAGCGTCTAAAAAGTTTTGAAGGCCTTGAGAATTGGATAGCTTATCGACTAGCTTATCGATCCATTTGACGAGCGTCGTTAGAACCGGTAAGACAGCCGTCCCGATTTTAATTTGGAGCGTTTCCCACGATCCGCTCAAGGCTTCGACTGCCCCTTTTAGGTTGTTGAGCTTTTCAGCAGCAACTTGAGCAGCGCTCACTTTGTCGATGGCCTCTTGCATTTTATTCGCGCCATCTGCCCCTTCGTTCATGGCGATTGTTGCAGCACGAACCGCGTCCGTACCGAACATAGTCTTCAAAGCCATTTGTTTTTCTGCGTCAGTCAATCCCCCGAGTTTGTCTTTCAAAACTTGAGAAATTTCTGCAAATGACTTGATCTTTCCTTCTGCCGTGAAGAATTGGTTTGAGCCGTCTTCTGTGATGATTCCCAACTCACGCATAAGATTCATTTGCTTCTCTGTTTGCGGTTGTAAATTCATCAACATAGTTTTAAGTGATGTACCGGCGTCGGAGCCCTTGAGCCCGTTTTGAGCGAAGACTGCGAGGGCGTTTGTGGTATCGCGGAATGATAGACCAAGCCCAGAAGCGACCGGAGCTACCATGGAAAGACCATATTTCAGCTCGTGGACGTCTGTCGCTGACGCGTTAGCAGCTCCCGCGAGTTGGTTTGCTGCTTGTGTAGCCGTCATACCGTCACGACGGAAGGCGTTCAATGCCGTTGATGTAATTTCAGCAGCTTCTTTCAAGTCTAGCTCGCCCGCTGTTGCGAGGTTAAGGGACGCGGTAAGACCACCGTTTAGGATATCTTCCGTTGATACCCCGGCTTTTGCAAGCTCGCCAATCGCGTCAGCTGCTTCGGCTGCTGAAAATGCTGTGTCCGCTCCAGCTTTGATTGCTGCGTCGTTGAATTTCTTCATCGTGTCCGCGCTCTCACCAGTAACGGCCTTGATGTTACTCATTTTAGCCTCGAATTCAGCAGCTTTCGAGACTGTGCTCTTGATTGCTTGCTTTGCAAGATCAAATGCTTTATATGCAGCAGCCACTCCGAGGACTTGTTTCAGCAAGTTTGTTGAAGCGCTCGCCGCTCTGTCCGTATGGCTCACGATACCCGTCAACGCTCCGACTGCCTTCTGCCCGGCCGTCTGGAACGCGTTCCCGAGCTTACCGCTTACGTTACTAGCGAGGTTGTTGACGGATGATAACACCCGTCCACCGAATGAATTCCGCACTCGATCCGCGAAGCTGTTCGCCTTGTTTGTCAAGTTGGAAAACATACTAGACCATGACGAGTTGATCGGATTTAATACCTTTTGACCGAGGGCGCTTGTGATCCGTCCCGAGATACCTTGAACCTTCGCTTCAAAGCTCGCAAGATAGCTCGAAATGCCGTCAAACGCTGTCTTATATGGTCCGCTCATGTTCTTCGCTGAATTCGCGAAGACTGTGCCGATAGAGTGTGCTTTTGAGCTGATCCGCTGTGCCATGGAATCGACACTATTCGCCAACTCCGCAAACGCGCTCTTTGGTGATTTAATAGCTTTCGAAATATCGAAGCTAAACGCTTTGTTTAACCCTGAATTAACTTTTGAACCGAAAGACGTGAGATCGCCTTTCATAGCACCGAATACGCTTCTTACTTCGTTAGATAAGCGAATGAAGCCTTTTCGAATCGGGTCGGGTAATTTTGCGCCGATATTGGAAGCAATACGTTGAAGCTCACCGATTGCGATTTTAACGCCACCGGTTAGGCCTTGGGCAATTTTCGAGCCCGATGATTGGTTGCTTTTCGCGAGTCGATTCATCAGCTCACCGACTTCGCGGATCATCTGATTCGCGCTCTTGGACGCCGTTTGCGCTGCCGATTCGAACGCCTTCTTCGTCGAGTTTACAACTTCGGCCATGGCCTTATCGTATTCTGTCAGATCCGCACCAATTAGGGCCTCAATTGATCCATCGAATCCCATCGCTCCACCTCCTTTATATTATTTTCTGTTTTGGAAATGCTCGTTCAATCTTTCGATTTTCGCGATCAAGTCCTTTCTATTTTCGATTTGTTTTTCTCTTTGCGGATCGAACAAACGTTTGATCTTGTCCCGATCCTTTTTCTTGCTTAACTTGCTGATCTCTGCTTTTTTCGCGTTGAGCGTATAACGGAGATTGAAGGCAAGCTCAACAAGATTTTCTCGCTCTTCAATAGCGCGATAGTAAAGCCCTTCGCGGATCGCGTCGAGCTCTCTCTTCGTGCACGAATAGATTATCCTTGTATCGGTCAATCCCAAGCGAGCGCATTCTATTAGGACAACGCGCTCTTCATCCTTCCAATTTGTGCTTCCGTTTGTTCGATCTGGAATTGGGCTGTCGCTTGGTCTTCCGCTGTCTCGGACTTCGCTTTCAAGTATTTCAAGGCCAACTCGAGCTTCTCGATATACTTCAAAACTTTTTCGTTGAAAAAACCTGAATCCACCATTTCTTCTTCGATAGCTTTGAAAATCGGCTCGGTATTCGTAGCGTCCATTTCTTCCAACTTAAGAGCGATCGCGCTCAAGGCCTCCTCGTCTGATACGGCTTTCGCTTTCTTGCTCGCGCATAGCTTGATAAGATCCACTAGAGCAGAATCATTACGCTCGACAACGCGAAGGAAGAGAGCGCCCACGCCGTCCTCATTTGGTTTGCCGTTATCGTCACGAGTGGAAAGCTCTTTGTTGACTTTGAACATAAGCATATAATCAAACTTGATCTCGATTGTACGGCTTCCGACTGTAAATTCCATTGTAAAACTCCTTTTTTGTAAAAAAATAAAAGCAAAAGGGCTTTCGAGGCCCTCTTGCTTGAAAAATTAGCGTGTGATGTTGTTGTAATCGCCGGTTGTTTCGCCCGGATTTTGGTATTCGTAAACGTCGTTCAACATTGCAATTTCTTCTGTTGACAACGGGAACTTACCATCACGAAGACGACCAACGATACCCACGGTATAGCTCAATTCAACGAATCCATCGACCGCGTCGTCGAATTCGATATCGTCGGTAATTTTACCATATCCGAATTGTGCCGGATAAGTGTCTTTTCCGGTTGTTGTTTCTTTGACGCTTTCGTCAACAACAACGCGCCAGATTTTTACAGATTCACCTGTTTTCTGTGCGTCAATAATGACTTGTACTGATGGATCTTTAGGCGCGAAATATTGAGACAACTCGATAGAGTGCTCGTCGGTTGCTTTCTCAAGCAAGCGCCCTTGTTGTGTTTGTTCGTCGATGTACTCACCACCCATGGTAGTAGAGCCATCTTTACGGTAAGCCGGAAGCATTGCTCCCGTGCCTTTTTCTGCGTGGATTGATTGAATAAAGTAAAATACTTTTTTGCCTACGACCGGCTTCGCGATCGTAATTTTAATTTTTGCTTTGTCTTCTGCTTCACCCATTTATAAGTGCTCCTTTTTAAAATATTATTTCTGTTAAATTAATAACGATATGATAGACCTCCCGGCCTATTGAGTCATCTTTCAAGACGGTTGACGCCATCCGATTATTCCGACCGATTCGTCTGATCGCTTCTGATCGCACTCTCTCGACTCCTCCGCGACTTTCGTCGTCCGATAAGAAGATATCTATCTGGACGCTTAAATCCTCGATTATGAGGCCCGTCTGGACCGTTTTCGAGGTGTCCGAGCTCGTTTGCCCGATCACCAAAAATGGCTCGAGTACGTTTGAATCTGGAAGGTTGAAATAGATCGGAATATTCAACGGCTTCAATTTCTCGCGCAATTCCGCGAGGGTCTTGATCGAAGGTGCTTCAAATTCCATGGATCACCTCCTAAACATTTTGCGAAGATTTTTGAAAAGAACTTCGCTTTCTTCTTTGACGGCCGGCCCGAGGAATGGTTGGGCTTTCATCTTACGCGTTCCAAGCTCGACATAGACCGAATAACCGGCCGGGGACGTTACCTTATACCGTAACATACCCACCCGAGCAACAAAGATTCCGTTTCGCATGAATCCGGTATCGACTGCTGCTTTTATTTTGGCTTTTCGTTCCACTCGCAAGGCCGATCTGTGCAATTCCGCACTTACCGCTCGCCTTGCTTGTTTTGGCTTATTCTGGACGCGTCGGATGAACTTGTCGAGCCCCTTGACTTTATATGAAAAACTCATAAGTAAATCACCGTACTATTATGATGGTATCTTTTGCCTTTGATTTTCATCTTACGCCCTTTGTAAATCACTTCGGAAAAATCTTTATGAATACCTTGCAAGTGCAACTTGAACGTGTCGAAGTTGTACTTACCAAAAAGCCCCATCATTTCAGAGTTTGACACGGCATTTTTCATACAAGGAACGGGGAAGCTCTTCTTCTTCTCCACCTTATCCAATAGCTCGTCCGTTGGGCGTTTTTCAAAAATCAAGGTTACGCGGTCATTATAGATCATACACGCGCCCCCTTAAATGAATCTAGCGATCCCACGGGCGCGATGTTTCACCGCGAGGCCTTCAAGTACGGCCTTATTATCATCTGTTAGATAGCCATCTTCCCAAGTAAAACTCCGGCCTTCTTCGCTGTCAGCTGTTGCGCCTTCCGAGTTTAGGCGGTTGAATCGACTGACAGCCACGTCACGAAGGATATATGCCACCGTTTCGGGCAATTCCTCAAGCGGAGAATCAGAAAATCGGTTGACGTAAGCGATCATACGCTCGAAGCTATCCCGTACTATTAGGGCCAATAAATCGTCTTGTTCCTGATCGCTCTTTGGAATTCCTTTCAGCAAGCGAATCTCTTCCGTTGCTCGTTCTAGCTCAATAGCTGTCATCGTTCACCTCCTAATTAGGCTGCTACTGCTGCCGGTTTTTCGATTGTTGTTTCAACGACACCTTCTGGAATTTCAGCAAAAAGAACGTTTGCTCCGAAGAAGACAGACTCGAAAGTAAGATTCTTCAATGCACGATCGCGAGCTACTGCAATAAGTCCGGTTTCGTCTGTGAAGTCCGCAAACAATCCGCCGAGATCTCCGCTTGCCACGTTCAAGTTAGCAAAGACGAGATTTTCAATCGCGGTCGTGTAGATCTTCCCTTCTGGTACACCATTCATCACGATAACGTTTTGCATACCCAAGAAGTTTTTGAGTAGAGTCATACCGAAGACGTTAGAAGCGTTAGCACCTACGCCGGCGTTTCCAAGGTATTCAGCAGCGTCAACTGGATTCACAAAAGTAACGATTGGAGAGCCTTCAAATTCGTTGAAAGTTGCGATTTTTGCCCATGCTTGAGCAAGTGCACCTTGCAATCCTTTTCCTTTGTTCTTTGTCGGATTAGCTTTCAAGAATGTAAAGAATTGCTCTTTAATTCCGTTTTGGATCTCACGCATAAGACGAGTGTCTGCTTCTGTGATAGCTACTGACGCACCGTGACGCGCGATTGCTTCTGCTGATACGGAACGACGTTTTTTGAACCAAGCGACTTCGTATGCTTGCGCTTTTGCACGAACCATTTGAGAAAGTGGAATGTCTTCACCTTCTGCCGGGTTAGTCGCGTTTACGTCCGCGGTCCATTTGTAAGTTTGGATTTTGAGATCGCTTGTCAATTCTTGACGACGTGTGACACCGAGAAGTGTCAAAAGATCATTGATATTTTTTGAAAATTTGTTGACAAAATCGATAGACTTGATTTCGCCCAGATTTGCCATAGTTGTTAGTTTTGCTTCAGCCATATTCTAGCCCTTTCTGAATAATTGAATATTTTCAGCGATCGCACGTTGACGGTCTTCGTCATTTTCAATCGCCATGATATCCTCTTTCGTGAGCCCGTTGATAGCCCCACGTCGAGGCGTGCTTTGCACTAAGCGTTCATTGACGCGTTTTTCAACCTCTTTGTCAAAAACATTTCGCAAGTCAGAAATTTTCGCTTTGACTTCTTCGGCTGTCGGAGCGAGAACGTGTCCGAGGAATTCTTGCGGAAGGCCTTCTTCCACTAACAACGCCATAGTTGCCATTTTCATTTCTCGTTCTGCGATTGCTTGCTCGCGTTCTTCGATTGCCTTGATTCGCTTCGCTTCCTCCTCTTTGGCGCGTTCGTCCTTGGTTAGCTTCGCGAGACGTTCACCTTCGCTCTTTGCAAGCTCAAGGGCTTCGGCTTGTTCCGCTTCCCAACTTGCGCGAGCTTTTGCGATCTCCGCTGCGACTGCCTTCCCGAATTCGGCGCGTGTGAAGGTACGCTCTGACTTTTCTTGCTTGGTCTCGACTTGTTCTTCTTGAGCGACGTCTTTCTCAATAGCTTCAGTCTCGACGGTTGCTTGTGTATTTTCTGACATTTATTTTCCTCCGACGGTTACGCCGTCACTCGATGATCTCGCTTTACGTCCGGCGACGAAACAATGCAGCTTTTTACGTCTTCAGCAAAGTTTGGACAACAAAAAAAGCGGTCTATTCCCGCTTGTCAAGATACCGGATCACCTCCGATCATTTTGTGTGTTTCTTTATCGCTGTGATGATTCCGTCGATCAGTCCGGCAATGATGGACCACCCCACCAATACCAGAACAGCAAGACAGATCATGCCCGCGACAAACGAAACAAGATCCCAAATATTTATCATCATACTCCTTTCTTATTTTGAGCATAAAAAAAGCGCCTAGATTATTATCTAAGTGCTTAAGTAATTAATTGCGTTTTTGTATTTTTTAACACGCTCGTAGTCTGTATCGGTAACAGATTTCAAACGCGATAAATCTGAGTTGTGTTTCAAATCAGCAAGTTTGACAACTCTCGCCAAATTATTTGATTTCACTTTTTCAAGATATTCTTGATAACTTTGACCTTTTTTCTTTGTCAAAATCTGTACCGCTGTAACAACTTCGTTTGATAAACCCGAAACCAATAAATCATCAACAGTTACATCGCTATCCTCAATAACATCATGCAAAAGAGCGACAGCTTTTTCTTGTTCAGTTTTGACTTGGCTGGCCACATAGAGGGGGTGCTGTATGTAATCAATACCAGCTTTATCAACTTGCCCCGCATGTGCTTTTTTAGCGATAGCTAAGGCAATATCAATCATGCTGCTACCATCCTACTAATATAAGCAAACGCGTCCTTTTCTGAAATTTCTTCGAAATCCGTGAAGTCATTGAAAAAGATTTTATTAAACCAATCAATACTATCAACCCACTTTTTTTCGATGTCAAAAACTTGCATGACACCATCAATCAAACGAAGCACTTGAGGATTGCTCGTCGTTGTGTGGTAGTATCTAATATCTTTCATATCACTTCACCCTCTCTATATTTTTAGGAATCTCAAGCCCGTTGCTTAAATCAAGCATTTCTTTAAATAATTTCATGCGTTCTCGATCAGATGTATTCGTATCGCGATACTTCTCATAGAGCTCATGTAAGGGGCCGTTTTTTAACTCAAAACTTTCCCGAGTATGATATTGCATTTCAAAGTTGATTCCGTCTTTTTCAACGACTGTATTCACACCTTTATACGGCCCGTCTATTAACCAAGTGTTTTTTACTTTTACAACTTTGTAACCCTCTGTAATAAGATCTTGTTTCATCTTCGAATACTCTTTTTCAAAAGTATCTGAATTAAAAATAGTCGTATATCGCAAAGCGTCGTTAATTTCGCTTGCAGCTTTTGATAAACTTATATTTTCAGTTTGGCTATCTGTTATAATTTTACGAGTTAATGACTCTACCGTTTTCTTTCGAAATTCAAGTCCAGCAAGTTTACCCTTGCCGGCAATGCGTTGCATATCACTTGTGATTTTCGGCTCAACCTTTGAAATTTGATCGAAAAGTTGTTTACTATGGTATTCGGCCGTCCCTTCCCTCATACTTAAATTATACACTTCGTTTGAATTATTTTCAACACTTCCATTCAATTCTTCTTCATCTGGCATAATCGTAGATCGACAATTATAGTGAAACGGGGGCATATTAACCCCGACTTGTGCGTCCTCGAGTTTATAGAGTTTGTCCTCTTGCGCGATATTCCGACAAATTTGAGTCGTCCGATCATCTAGCACGACCAAGATCCGATAGTGTTTCAAGCCTTCGCGCTTGTATCGCTTGATCGTCGCCCGATTGACGACGGCCGTTGCGTCCGTCCGGATCAATGTTTCTGCTCTGGACCGTGCCACGTTGAATTCTTTTCGAATCTCACGGGCCATTTCTTGCGGGCTATCCCCACGGATGAAACCTTGACGGAATACCTTCTTCAAACTATCTGCGAGGCTATCCGTATTGCCCCATAATTGCGCGGAATAATTCCGGCCGTTGAATGGTGTCTTGATAACTTCTTCAAACGCCGGACGGTTGATTGCACCCGCACGTCCACCGACTGACTTTTGATAAGCGTATTCTGCCACGTCATAGAGATATTTTTCGAAGCTCTTATGCAATGCCCCGGCAAGTACACCGGCGCGATAGATGGCCTCTGAATTGAGTACTTGGAGACGCACTGCACGAGCTGACGCGTATTGCTCATTTAACCGGCGCAAGAGCTCGGGATCTTTCTCCGCTTGCTCTCGATACCGTCGAGCGTTCTCCGCATAATCGCTCAAGTCCTCGCCTCGAAGGCGCTTCATTGCGTCTTGGTAAGTGATCTCGTGGTCCTCCGCGAAGCGTGTATAAAAGTCAAATACCGACTTTTGAAGGCTCACGGATTGCTCACGATAGATCTTTTCCATTTCAGCAAAAAAATTGATATCTTTCCGATCAACGTATTCGAAGATTTCACGGGCTCGGTCTGTCCAATATCGATCATGCTCCTCGAGGATTTTCAGATTCTTCAATTTGTTCGTCATCTGTCACCCCTCCGTCTTCTTGATCTTGCTTTTCGAACCGTGGCAAGACTTCGAGTTGTTCTTTGGCTTCGTCCTTCAAACGCTCGAGCTCAACTTCTGCGTCGATTCCCGTTACTTGATTCAAAATCTCTAAGATCGTTTGTTCACTCACGATTCCGTACAACGTGCGGACCATTTCAACAATCTCTTTTTCGTTTTGCGGAACGTTCGGACGGAATACAATCGCGGTCTCATTGATAAGCTCGTAAGCCGTACTTTCGTTCCCTTGGATCTTCCAAATATTGACCGCTAGACGTAACCGACGCATAAGCCCGGCTTCAAAGAGATCTTGTTGTTGCTCGCGATAATTATCAGCAGCCATCAGCTTATACTTCATAGACTCGCCCGATTGCGTGCCCGAGAAGTTGCTATCTAACGTGTCCGGCGTGAACGTAAACCGCAAGATATCATTCACTAGACGTTCTTTGTACGCTTCTGCCCCCGCGCTATCGTACTGCTTAACGAGATAACTTGCGTCTGGTGCAGATCCTCCCGGGTTCGGGTTGTCGTCCAAAATAAGCACTTGAGCGCGCTTGTATGCCATGGACACCCCGAGGCGACCGTTCGGATTGATTCGACCATCATCGAAAAAGTCCTTCTCTTCCGCTCCCGTGTACGGGTTGCCTTTAATCAGCAAAATCGCGTCATTGCTGTTTTGTTGGAAGTTTGCAAGCTCTGACTGTGACAAGTCGTAGGCGTCTATATTGTCCAATACTGACTCATACGATCCGAGTCGCTCTTCGTTGTTGCTGTACTCGTTGACTGGTACGCCATGGAAGAAATGCTCTTGCTCGTCTTTGAGCTTCATCCCGTCGCTCTTCTGTGAGCTCCACTCGTAAGTATAGAGGCGATCCGCTGTATATACCTTGATGATTGTCTTCCGTTTCGCGTCTCCATAATCAACGTCGTAATAATTGACACCCATCAGCGAATTCTGTTCGTAAGTGTCGTCATAGATGACGAACGTTTGCTCGGGACTCAACTTGTACAGCTTCACCCAAGCGACACGATCGCGCTCCGTAACAGTCAAAAGCTCATAGGCCCGACCATAGACGCAAAGATCCTTCTTGATTGACGAATTGTGTTTCTTCTCGTTGTTCTTTGCGGAGAATACCTTAATATTCTCAAGCACCACGTCGTCTTCATTCTTATACTCGACCGGATTCCCCAACATATAGCCTTGCTCGAACATGGTGATATACTTTGCAAAATCGCTCGAGATACGATTGTCTGCCGCTGTTGAGTCTTCCTTGTCTGGTCTATACTTGATATTATTGTCGCCTTTGTAATAACGCTTGAGCTCTTGCAAACGTGGCAATTGCTCTTTCTTGTGCCGGTTGACGTATCGCTTCAATTGCTCGATCCATACACTCGACGCATAATCGATGACTGCGAAGTCTTCTGTCATCATGAAAAAATGATCGTTCGCACGTTCTCCGAAACGCGTCCCCTTTAAAAAATTAGTAACCAATTTTACCTCCCGAAATAATATGACGCGTTCTTCATTCGTTCTTGTACTGACTTACTTTGTAAGATACGATCTTGTAACGCGTACCGAATCGCGTCGATACAATGGTTGTATGAATCGACGGGCTCGTTTATGTATTCATTTGTTTTCTTGTCTTTCTTCCATGTGTAATTTTCAAGCTCTTCGATCAACTTCACGCAACGTTCGTCAACCACCCAGTCGTATTGGAGGAGATATTGAATTCCTTGCATAACTGATCCCGGTCCTTTCTGTACGTCGATGATTCGAGGGATTCCCGAATTCCGGAGCTCTTGATTCGATTTCTTTTCCGCTGAATCGGCCCGAATCTGCTCTTTCGCATACCCGAGGGACTTGATAGCCTCCGCGATCTTGTCGTTTGTCAGTCCTTTTCGGACGTATTCCTCAACGACGTATAGCTTGCGATTCTGATCGTCTATTCGAACGTGTAAGAACGCGCTCGGATCGTTGATGAATCCATAGTCCAACCCAAAATAGGCCGGCAAGTGATCCCACTCGGACGGGTTGAGAAGGCGCTTCTCGTACTTTGGAAAAACGAGCTTGTCAAGCGTTGCAAACTCACCTAAAGCGTATATTTTGTAATAGGCTTCGTTCCGGCTCGCTAGCTCCTCGATATTCTCTCTTGTGATATCGTCAAGAAAACGATTATCCTTGTATGTTGTCTGATAGACGACTGTATTTTTTGGCGTCTTGACAAAAAACGCATTATAAACCCAATTGACCTTCGACACCGGGTTAAACATTAGGAAGATCTGTCTCTTCTTGTGTTTCTTATCCCGTAGCCGGAGCGTTAACTGCGTATAATCGTCAAGTGTGAATTCCGAGGCCTCTTCCATCACCACGTCAGAAATGCCCTTGATGGACTTGATTTTTTCCGGGTTATCCAACCCCTTGAAAATAAATTGAGCCCCGTTTGGGAGCTCTATCCGATATGCTGAATTATTTACTTTGCACTTGTCGAGTAACTTCCAAGTTTCGAGACATTGCTTCACGTCCTCGAATATAGAGTCGTACACCGTTGCCCCAACTTTACGAAGGAATAAGACTTTCCGTGGATACTTCCAATCTTGACACGCCTTGAATACGACCTTCTGGATCACTCCGTGACTCTTGCCACTCGACGCACCGCCATAGTGTACCTCCGTGAAGGTATCATAGTCTGTCAGCTTGTCGTAGATATGCTTGTTGAAGACACGGCTCGGATAGTTGAATTCGATCTTGATCCGTGGTTTAGTTGTCGTCGTCATCCCACTCACCAACTTTTATCTCAATTGTCCGTTGAGTGATCTCTTGTTTATCAACAAATAGTCCGAATCGTTTCCCAAGATCAACCGCTGCACTTCGTCGCGTTGATACGTTCGGGACAGCGTTCACGACTTTTTGAGTCCCTTCGCCATCCAATACCAGAAGGGGCTCGGTCACTTCGCCACGCATAACGGACGTAAGGAATTCAAGGACCTCTTGTTGGTCTGCGACACGTTCCGACTTCAATTTCTCAAGCCGTTCGTCTATATAGGCTTTTACATTAGGATTTGTTAGGAGCTGGCTTGCACATACTCTGGCTGTTGCGTCCTTCTTAACGTTCGGATAAGCCTTTTTATACGCTTGTGTAGCATTAAGCGAAATGATATATTCATCTGCGAATTTCTGTTGTTTTTCCGTCATCCCATCACGAACGCACCCCCTTTCATCGGTTATTTTTGGGAAAACAAAAACAGCTCCGGAGTAAGTGAGAGCTGCTTTTGAAGAATGGAAAGGTTAGACAAGGTGAAATGAAAGTAAAACCTTGTCGAAGCGGACGGGCGGAATCGAACCGCCTTGAAAATAAAAGTTAGGAGACCCATGAAAAAATGCTTACTGGTGTTTTTGGTATTTTTTAAAATGAAACGCCTGTCGTCCGCGATGAAGATCGTTGTTTCCTTCAATCTTCCGATAATACAATTTTACCACCTTTTTTTCGACACTTTTCCCAAATTTTGGGCCCTTTTTAGAAAAATACTTGTATATTTCTTTTCTAGTCCCTCGAAAAACGGTTTAATGATATTTCGATAGACTGAATTCTTTGACATAAAGAGCTCAAGCGCCACCCCTTCGACGTTTTTCGATCGTGTGACATAGAGCGCCTTGATTGCCTCCCAATTTGAGGGAGCGCACTCGCTTGTATATTCTGTGATGGCTTCTGCGAGCGTATAGAGTCGAATCAACTCCGGATCGTTTTCCTTGAGAATAACGTTTTTTAGAGCCTCGGGCGTGTTAGTTGCTGACTTGCTCTTAATAAACCAATTCTCGTCGAAATTTTGATACGGGAAAGTGATCTCTTCGATTCGCTCTTTGATCTCTTTATCGAACGGATAACGTCGAAGCGCGTCGATCAGATATCCATATCTTGTTTCAATTCTCAAGCTCCCCTCCTTTCTAGCTTGTAGCTATTTACTTTTCTTTTTTGTACACGCCAAAGACGCCTCTCTTGTGACTATTCCGGAATTTCATCGCTTCGGCTTTCGTTTCAAATTCAAATTCCTCGAATGTTGTCGAGTGATTGCAATCCCAACGCGTCAGCTTGTCATACTTTCTCACGATATAGACTTTCGCATTATCCCCCCACGCCGTTTCGGTCAGCAGCTTCTTGCAATTCTTCGGCCACCTTCGAATTATATTTAGCGTTCAGCTTATTTATTATAGTATCTTGCATTTTGTCCCGTTCATTGTTTTTCTCGATTGAGCGGTCATGCTCCTCTACTTTGAGTTGTAGCTCTTTTGTACGCTCTTCTAATGTAACGATCCGAGCGTTCATATTTACGCAACAAACGACGAGCACGATCACGAGGGCTGCAATGTTCAAGATTCCAAGTAAATGCTGTTTCATTTTTCTTTACCTCTTCCCTTTAACGCGACGAGTAAAGCCCAGACGAAGCCACCGAGCCAACCACCAATGAATCCGAGGAAGATAGTATCTAGTAAGTTCATCACTCCACCTCCAAAAATTCTGGATTTTCGTAAATGTTGCCGATGATTTTAGTTATACTAGAAAATTCTTCAACATCATTCTCAAAATCTTTAATACTTGTATTACTGCCAAAGAAGCGTTCTTCACCATTGACCACGGTGTAAAAACCTAAAGTTTGGTGATTCTTTACATCAACTACTGATATACCATTTGTAATAATATCCCCCTCAAAGATCTCTTTGTCATTTTTGTCAAATAGTCCTGTTGATTGCATGAGTTCAACTTCATCTGCCCCGCGTAAGAATGTGATACCATCTCCAATGGATTCAAATTCTCCACGATTAAAATTAATTTCATCCACTGAATATAATTCCTTGTCGATCTTGTCCCACGCTCTAAATCTTGGTATCATTCTTCCACCTCTACAACCTCAAACAACGGGTTATTAAACACTTCACAAAAGCCCCCTATTTCAAGTTGTTTGCGGGTGTGTTTTGTGCGATAATCTAACGGTTCAGATTCCCCGCTAAAAAACCATTTATCTGCGCTTGTGCGATAATTTAGGATATCGTAACCTTCTTCCATTCCTTTTACTTTTACAATATACCGCTTCGCTCTCTCAATATGATAGCCATTGACCCAAGCGTCAGCAAAAATATTTTGTCGATTTTTTTCATCTTCACAAAACCACAAATTAACTTCTTCGGGTGCATTTTCTAGCGCAAAATGCAAAGTCTTGTTTCGTCCTCTCACGCAAGAGATCCAGTTCGCCACCGGCCGGGGAAGCGCGACTTTTTCTTTTGGTTCATCGAATTGCTCAATCAATTGTATCAATCCGGCCCGATTGATCTTGAGCGTGTCCACGACTAAACCTTCGTCCCAAGGTATATCGTTAATTTTTTTTATCAATTCTTCTTTCTTCATCTCTTCGCCTCCTTATTAATTTTTTCAAATTCCATTAACGCAAGCGCAACATCTTTCAGCGTTGGTGTGCCTCTGAAATAACCATTCCATTCTAGGGAATTAAAACCAAAACCACCACCACCAATATATTCAACACGAAAGTATGGTTGCGTACTATTAGTTGTATCTTTCCAAATTGAACTTATTTTATCGGTATTTATTAAGCGCTCCTCGAAATTATTTCTAAAAATAACAAACATTAGACCACCTCCTTAATCTCTGCGAGCGGGCTATTCCGTAACCACGCTAGCCCGTGCCGTTCGATCTCTTCGATCGTGAACGTCTGCGTGAATTCGATTGTATATCTCGTTTCATCCTCGATCTCCACGAGATACGTCTGCCATTCCGGCTTGGGATTCTTCGATTTGGAAAGCAAGCTCCGCAAGCTAGCCACTCGTTGCTTGGTCTGATCTGCAATCTCTTGTAGCGTCCCCGTTGCCGTGAGCTTGCCTTTTCGATAATAGGCAAACATTCGCAATTTCACGGGTGATCCTAAGAGCTCGGTCCCCGTTACATTGAAGACTCCGCATATATCTTCGATCGCGTACTGGTACGGCATACGTTCGCCCCGTTCCCACGCTGTGATGGTGTTATACGACCATCCGAGCTTTTGAGCGAGCTTACCCCTCGTCAAGCCCCGCTCTTTTCTAAGCCGGATCAGATTTTTCGGGAATCGCTGCCGTTGATCGCTGTCATACTTTATCAATTCCATTTTATAGTCTCTTCCATTTTGTGATAGTGATCTCATATTGCTCGCCGTTGAGATCGACTAAATTCTGAAAGCGTTTTATGGTCTTTTCACTTTCAAGTACCTTGATACCTTTCAAGCATTTCTCTCCGAGATCGAGCTGCGCTTCCAAATTGTTATAGTAAGTCTTTTCTTTCATCCTTTCGCTCCTTCCGCTTGAGCTTCGAGCCATTCAAACAAGAGCCCGAATTGTTTCACCACAAGCTCGTTATCATTGTATTTCTTGCAGATCTCCGCGATCGATCCCGTAACCCATAGCCAATACCGATCAGTATTAAATCCGACGGTTTGCGCTACTTGGTTACTTTGGGTCATCCATTCGGGGATCTCGACGCTAAAGAAATGTATATAATTCATTGTCCCACTCCTCCACTCTGACATAGATCCCCACGACCTCGGACCAAAACTTCTCTGCAATCTCGCTTGCCACCTCTGCGTCATTTTTCCAAAAGCCAACTTCTGTCATGCAATCCTTGAATAGTTTTTGAAGATTGTCCGTATCTGGCGCTGTTGTCTTGTACTGGCCGGACCGTACTCCCTTAATCATCGGGAAGCACCATTTGACCGTGAGCCGGATCGGCCCTTTCATTTTGTCCGGAGGTACATGACGCGAAAGAAGACTTTCAAATTTTGCTCGTGCGTTTTGCAATTCCACTGGCTCGTAAAAAATCGGCTTGCCATTTCTGACATTTACTTTTTTCTGTTGGTGTGTCGTCGTTGGAATTTTCTCCATCGGCAAAAAGAATTCGATCATTTATTCATCCTCATAAAACAGAAAAATCAATACATTCTCCCCGATAGTTTGTACCTCGGTGTTGATCCATACCTTGCCATGTTCTTCCAAATACTCAAGGAAGCGATTTACTTCGTTTTCTATGGCATAGAAATATTCCACGTTCGACTTGAAAAATTTTACTTTCATATATTTTTTACCATTTCTTTTTTACTTTTTCTTTTTAGCTCCACGCTCTCGCGCTTCGTCCATGTCAGGGGACAGGGTTACAGGGTTACAGGGGGCGAGAGCAAAGCCCCCCTGTTCCTGTTCCTGTACCCATGGACCATCAGGGACATTTTCCTAAATCTCTCTCTCCGGAGGAGGAGAGATTCTGTCCCTCATTTTGTCCCTCGTCAGGGACAAGGACATTTCGATTATTTAATCGATTTGTCCCTCATTTTGTCCCTCAAAGGACAGGTTCAGGGACAAGGGACATCTCGATGTTTGTCCCTCGAGGGACAGGGACATTTCGATATTTGTCCATCGATTTGTCCATCGATTTGTCCCTGTCCCTATTTTTGTCCCTCGTCATTTTTTGCTAAAATTTCCTTGTTTTTAATTGTAAATTTACCATTATTTTTGATCCATCTTCGGACAGTTTTTTCACTTACCGGCTTATCTTCGGTTGAAAAATAATCGATCAGATCATCAATTGTAACTGGATTGATTCCATCATAAATTGAGTAAATAGCGCTTTCTACTTTTTCGCTTTTATCCTCTTTCGTCTCTTTTTTGTCGAAATTTTTCTTCCAAGGCGAATTATTCCCATTCGTATCTTCTCCGAGTTGTATATCAGCAAGGACTCCCGAATCGTCCAAGAAATGCACGGGATAACTAAACCACATATTGATAGGCTTGAATTTGGCAAACTCTCGGAGCGTCCCTTCCACGCGCCACGCTGTCGAAATTTCAATCGCTCGACGGGCTTGTTCTATCTTGTCCATCCATGGCTTACGATCAAGTATATCCGGAACGGCTCTTTCAAAGTGTGTTCGCATGATTGCAGCACTTTGGAGATCGTCGAGCGTGACTTCTTCTTGGTAATATCCAAGGTTGCACGTTTGCAAGGCCTCTTTGTAGATATGGCATGCCGTATGGTTGATACGCTGCACGATCAATTCTTCCGTGACGTCCAATTCTACCAAGTCAATCAACGCGTCCGGATCTCGAGCGAATACGCCCGACCCACTTGCCCGGTCCATTGACTTCTTATTGCCTTGTGAGCCCTTGGAGTGGTGGTGACAGTAAATCACGGAGCACCCGAGCTCTGTCGCCACTTTGTCAAACTGATTCGTAAAGTGTGCCATTTGGTCCGCGCTGTTTTCGTCACCCGTCAATACCTTATAAATCGGGTCAATAATAACCGCGATATAATTCTTTTTGAGCGATCGGCGGATCAATTTCGGAGCTAGCTTGTCCATCGGTACAGTCTTACCGCGAAGATTCCAAATATCGATATTTTGCAAGTTGTTCGGTTGCAATCCCATGGCCTCGTACACGTCGCGGAATCTATGGAGACATGACGCGCGATCCAACTCAAGATTGACATATAGGACCTTTCCTTGTGTACAATTCCATTCAAGCCATTTTTGACCTTCTGCGATGGCGATTGACATTTCGATCAAGCTGAACGACTTCCCGGCCTTGGACGGCCCGGCGATCAGCATTTTGTGTCCTTGACGGAGCACGCCTTGGATCAGCTCGGGAGCGAGATCTGGAAGATTATCCCAACTATCGCCCAGCCCTTCCGGATCTGGAAGATCGTCGTTGAGATCTTCGATATACTGATACCATTCTTCCCAATTTCTTTTTCCGATATTCGTATCGACAAGAAATTGCTTTTGGCCGTTTCGCTCGAAGCCCGGCATACGAGATAAGCGCGACGGGTTGCGGTTTTGCGTATCGACCGAGATCCCGTTCTTTTGGCATATCTTATATAAATAGTCAACGCGCTTTCTGTATTCGTCGTAATTGCTCGCGTCCACCTTCACGATAGCGTGTAAGGACTTGTTCCCACTATATACGAGGGCCACGATAGGAAGCTCGAGTTCTTTATAGATGGCGTTTTGCTTTTCTACGCTCATGCTGTCAGACTCAACGAGCGCATAACGATAATCGGTCACGTTCTCGTTCTTTGCGCCCTTACCGTCTAACGGGTTGAATCGAATCCACGCGCCCGCTTCCTTGTGATAGTCCCCGAGGACAGCTCCGATATCTCCGTTACACTTGGAAAGTTGCTCGATCAGTTGTCCGGCTGTCCGGTCATACGCTCCCTTGGTCGGAAGCCATTTCTCAATCTCGCCCGTTTCGTCGTTGACTTTTGGATAGCTCTCCGTGACATAACCGACATTCTCGGACGATTCAAACAAGGCCTCGAGGTACTTGATAATCTCTTGTACTGGGTTCCAGTTTGTAGGCTCATGAATCTCTTTTCCCTCGATCCAGTTCTTATCAATGACGCGATAGTCCCGATCGATTGTATCGTTCCAATCAAGCTCATGAGCGCCCTCGCTGTCGTTTGAGTACGGGTTCACCCAGCCGTGATCTTTTGCGAGTTGGACAATCGTCCCACCCGTTACGATTGAGCCCGCTTGTTCGTTGAACGTGTCCCACTTTTTGAAACACTCGAATTTTCGGTATCTTGTATCATTCTGCGACCAGTTGTCCCAGTCCGAGGCTGTATATCCTTCATGTTTTAAGGCCATCCCGACATTGATCCATTCTTGATAGGACAAAATGGCGGGGTTGATATGATCGAGTAATGGCAACAAGTCAAATTCTCTTTCGTTGTTCATGCCCTTCCTTTCTAATTTGGTAAGTATTCGCTCGCTCTGATCCCGTGCGGTATTCTCCACCCATTGGCTGCGATACGATCAATCATGTTTCTTGCATTCTCAAAACTCCACATTCCGACATTTCGGAAGCCTCGACTCTCAAGGAAACGAATCTGTTTCGGCGTTGAAAGTCCTTCGTTTCGGCGCTTGTTCAAACGATCAAGCAAGAGATTCGCTTTTCCGGCGTTCCCCACTTTGTCAGTAAAGATACCGTACTTCTCAAGGGCCTTGAGTTGATTTTCAGAAGGCGGGGCCATTTCCCACCCGAAATTAGGGACATAATTCGAAAGATCTTCGGCATGGATAGACATTTCAAACTGTAACGGATCGACGAGTTTACGCTTGCGTTTCCGCATTTCTGCGAGCTGTTTCGCAAGGGCCTCTTCGCGTTCTGCCACGACATCTTCTGCGCTTTTGGCTTCCATATCCTCGAGATCGAGCACGACGCCCGTTTCTTCTTCCATGTTTTCGACCATTTTTTTCGCAACTTCCGGGCTCTCACATATCAAGTGAGCCGGCCGGCATAGTTCGTGACGCTCCGTGTGCCATAAGAAATCGAGGAGAAGAAGCTCTTCTTTTCCGGGGAAGAGACGCGTCCCACGTCCGACCATCTGCGAATAGAGCGCTCGGACTTTCGTCGGTCTCAACACCACCACGCAATCAACCGAGGGGCAATCCCACCCCTCCGTGAGTAACATAGAGTTACAAAGAACGTTATACCGGCCACGCTCAAAGTCCTCGAGCACTTCGGCCCGATCCTTCGATTCGCCGTTGACTTCGGCTGCCTTAAATCCTCGCTCGTTTAAAATATCGCGGAATTTTTGGCTTGTTTTTACTAGTGGAAGAAAGACGACTGTTTTTCTGTCCTTGCAATATTCGGCCATTTCGTCCGCAATCTGTACGAGGTATGGATCGAGTGCCGTTCCGACGTCGCTTGCCTTGAAATCACCCGCGGACATCGAAACGCTCGAGAGATCAAGATCAATCGGAATCGTCAAGGCTTTAATCTTAGATAGATAGCCTTCCTTGATTGCTTGCACGAGTGAATACTCATAGGCCAAGCTGTCAAAGTACGATCCGAGGTTTTTCATATCTCCACGGTCGGGCGTTGCTGTAACCCCGAGGACTTGCGAATCTCCGAAATGGTTTAAAACTTTCTGATAGCCGTCTGATATAGCGTGGTGAGCTTCATCGACGACGACTGTATCAAACCAATCGGGCGGGAATTGACTCAATCGTTTCTCCCGTTGCATAGTTTGGACAGATCCCACGACCACTCGATACCATGAACCTATTGACGTACTTTCTGCCTTTTCTAGCGCTGTACCGAGTCCCGTTGCGGTCTTGAGCTTGTCGCTTGCTTGATCCAATAACTCGGATCTGTGAGCGAGTACGAGGACGCGTTTCCCTTCTCGGACTTGATCTTCAATAATTTTCGAAAAGACGACCGTCTTCCCCGTCCCAGTCGGAAGGACTAGAAGGGTGCGTTTGCGCCCTTCTGCCCACTCCTTCTGGACGGCTTCTCGCGCCTCTTGTTGATAAGGCCGTAATTTCATCTATACCCCCTTAAAACTGACCGGGATTGAATCCTTGCGTTGGTTGTTGTTGATAGCCTTGTTGAGCTTGTCCCGGTTGTGCGTTCAATACCTTCGTATAGTCCACGTCTTCGGCGTAAATCATGCTTTTTGCTTCGTTGTACTTGTTGCCGTTGTATTCACGGATTCCTACCTTACAAACTCCGACTTTGCTGATGACAGCGTTCCAATCCATACGGAGGGGTTCACCTTTACGTTTTAGTCCGATAGACCCAAAGAACGCGGAGAGCATACCTTCGGTTGAGCTGTGCAAGAATAGATTATGACGGAGCTCTGTCTCGCCTTCGTTAGCCACAATTTGAAGATAGACTGTCGCTTTTGGACAAGCCGGCAACTTGCCGGGGTTTTGAGGGTTCGGCGTGTGACGTCCGCGGTCATAGCTCTTAACTGTGAAATAGTACAATCCTTCTGGTAATAGGACGAATTCTGAATCCTTCTGAATCGTGTCTTCCCATCCAAACTCACGCTCGAAATTGTTGTTGTATTGTTGTTGTGTCATGATGAAATTTCTCCTTTAAGCTAAAATAGTAATTTTTTTGTTGCTAGCAAGTTCATTTTTTAAATAATTTGCGATGCTTTCGACGGCTTCTAATTTCCATTTACCGCCATCTGCCTCGAAGAGAGCAAGGTTCGCCGATTTGTTGATTCGGAAGACGAATTGACTAGCAGGCTCCTCTACTTCATTGAAAGTACGATATGGACGCAAGGTCACTGGATTTGGAGTCTTAGCTTGTGCTAGACTTGCTACACCATCGCGAACCGTCGCCATTTGACTGATGCCATTGTCCTGTACTTCTGCGCCTTTTTCGATTTTTAAATGGCTGGCAAAATCCAAAACCAAATTGCGATCTGCGTCATTGATGAACATAGACTGCAGCATAATATTAAATTCTTCTTGATCGCGCCAATTGCTGAATGGAATAACTGGGACAGATGCTCTTACAGACACAAGCTGAGGACGTTTACCATTTTCGAAATCAACTTGATTATATACAGATACTTTTTGGTAACTGTCCACGACAACTAAAAGTTTACGATCACTGATGAGATCGTTATCTGACTTGAGATAGTCAACTAGACTTTTGAGTGTCTGAAGCTCAAGGATAGGTGCGTACTTACGAGGGTTAAGTTCCCGTAATTCATATTCATTGCTATCAAAATATTCCTTCCCTGTCTCTGAACGAATGATTTTGTTTTCTTTACCAGCTAGTTCGACTGCGTATGATAATGCTTCTTTGAGATTTTCTGTCATAGTTAGTTACCTGCTTTCTTTTTGTTGTAATCAATGATATTTGTATTTTGTTTTTCAATCTTTTCGATGAGTTCGCCAGTGTCGGTTCTCATGTCTCCATTATCATCAAAGTAAGTCTGACCCGGAATACCACTTTTTAGCTCGTTAGCGTGAATTTTACCAGTGTCATCACGACCAATAACGACAGTTGTTGCGACACCTTTCTGTGGTGCCAAAGTGGATTTGACTTCCATACCTGTCTTAACAACAGTACGCTCATCGTCCGTTGACATCGTTAATGTGATCGTTACCTTACGGGTTGCTTTAGCCTCTGTGTTGAGGTCCAGAATATTCTCAAGGACTTTTTCAAGTTCTTTGTCAACCTTTTCTTGTAAGGCTGTATTTGCGATTTTCGACAAATCGATTTTAATAGTTTTATCTTTCATAGATACTCCTTGTTATATTTTGCTATGATTTCTAATTCCTAAAATCTACACTGTGAAGGGGAATTCTGGATCTTTCCGGACTTGGTTTTGAATGACGTCGAGTGTAGCGTCCCAATTCGCAACGATCATATCCCAATAATTAGCCGGGAAGTTTTCGATCGGTGTCCCCATCGGGAAGTGCCCTCGAATATATGCCACGTCTTGCAATTCGCTTTCTGTCACGTTGTGCGGTATCATTAAGTCGATCAATGCTTGCGGAAGCGTTCCGCTTGTTTGCGGTTGTGTTTCTGGTTGCGGTGCGCGTCCCATTTCTCGGGCCACCTCTTGACCGATCTCGGTCAATTGTTCCTTGATCTCGCTCTTTGGTTGTTCCTCCGGTTGAGGCTCTGGCGTTGGTTGTGTCGGTTGCGGTTGCGGTGTCACTTGTTGCGTTGCGAAAATATGCGCGATACTATCATAAGTAAATGGCAATTGATCCGGAAGTCCGTGACGGTTCTTCGCGTCCCACGCTGGCCGATGGTTCGTGTACATGACACGCTCGCCCCCTTGGGCTTTTTTCTTGCCTGTGTCGGTCGTCATGACGAGGGTCTTATAATTCGCGAAAAGCACCATATCGGCCCACTCCTTCACGAGTGGCGCTGTTTTCGAGCTTGACTTTTGCCCGAGCTTCAATTCGTATCGATCATATGATCCCATCTCGTCCGGCTGCTCGAATTTCTTGATCTGTGCGTGAGCTGTCAAAACGACGTTGATCCCGTTGTCCACTAGCTCACCCAAGCTATTCAGCAAGCGCCCGATCTCTTCTTGGACGTATGTATAGCCCTTGCCCCACCCGAAATCTTCGATCCCGTTTTTCTGGTGTTGGGCGCAAACATAATCGACCGCAAGTTGTTCCGCCCAATCGATCGTGTCGATGACGAGCGTTTTGCAAGCGTCTGGATTCGCCTTGATGAACGCGATCTCGTTCTTGAGCATTGCCCAACTTGTCGGCTTGTCTAACCGGGCCACGTCCATATTGTCCGTTGATCCCTCGGTGTCGATGAATACCGGATCCGGGAATTGACTCGCAAAGCTAGACTTTCCGATCCCTTCCGGTCCGTAGATGACGACCTTTTGTGCCCGTGCCTTTCTTCCTCTTGTGATTTGCATTTTTTAGTCCTCCTCGTTTTCTGCTAGAAGCCCACGAAGAAAGTTTTCAAAATGCTTGCGTTTTGCTTCTTCGATCTCTTCCGTGAGATTTTTCGGCTCGTTGCCATCTAGCGTTTCGAGCTCATACGTTGCATTTACGACGAGTAATTCGCCCCCGAACAGTTCAGCCGTTTTTTGCAATTTATCGCGGTTTCTTTTTAGTGATCCAATATCTTGGCTTGCTGCGTCTTGGATATCTTCTGACCAACTAGCGGTATAGGCAAAAGCTCCTTCGTTGCTTTTGTAATCGACTAAAAAGCTCCCTGTTTCCTTGTTTCGAATAACGATAAATGTTTCTGTTTTTTTCATGATTTTTCCTTCTTTCTTTTTTTAGAATCCGCCTTGCCATCCTCGAGGCTGTGCGATTGTTTCGGGCTCGATACTGTACCCGTCTTCGATAATAACCGAGCACTCTCCACCCGTTGATACACGCGTCGCGATTGCTTGCAAGCCCTCTTGTTCAAGCCATGCCCCAAATTCCGCAAGGGTGATCTGGTCCATCTGCTCGAGTTTGTCAATTAAGACGAAGCCACAATCTGGCTTGAGCTTGCGAACGATAGCCGTCGCGACTTGTAATTGTTGCGATCCGGACATATTGTCCCAACGTTGACCAAGGTATAAGAGCTCTCCATCGTCCACGGATAGCCCCGGCAATGGTAAGTCCGCGTTTGTCAGCAAGTCCGTTTTCTGCTTGCGAATACCCTCGATCACAAGATCTAACTCGCGATATTGTTCGCGGTAAACCTTCGCGTCTTCTTCGGCCTTGTCTTTGTCGAGATTCGCCCGGACTTTGAGGTTGATCTGCTCAATATTCGCGATACTATCTTCGATCTCTTGCGTTGATTCGTCGATCAAGTCTTGCGCGTCTTTGCGAGCAATATCCAAGTCTTGCGCGAGTCCTTGCTCTTTCTCTCGAGCTTCCTTGAGCATTTCTTCCAAACGCTCAACGTTTGCAAGTGCCCCTTGATAATCGCTTTCGATTTTCGCGAGATTCTGACGCTTGCGAGCATTTTCGCCATTTCGTCCGAGGATCTCTTGTTGCTGTTGGATCAATTCCGCGATTGAAACGAGCTCTTTTGGCGCGTCTGGATAATAAGGTTGCTCTTTGGCAAACTTTTCTTTTTGGTCCGCGATGACGCCGATTGCGTGGCGCTCTTGGTACTTGGTCTTCTCTTCCATTTCGAGCTTGACGAGCTGATCGCCTACCCCGATAATTTGTAAGAGTGTCGTCGCCTTCTCTTTATTCGTCATTTCCATAAACTTTGGAAGATCAAGAGCAAGCTCTTCGACGAAGCTATCAAGCAATTTCTGGCCGGCCTTGTTTCCGCTTGGATCGATGACTTTCAGATCGCTATTTTTGCCCTTGCGTTCGACGATAAGGCCATTTGATAGCGTAATTTTAAGACTTGGGGGAATTGTTGACCCCTCGCGTTGCGGTTGAGAAGGCTTGTACTTATTGCCACCCAAAGCCCACGCTATCGCGTCTAATACGCTTGTCTTGCCTTGGTTATTGTTACCCCCGACGATCGTCAACCCTTTCGCTGACGGCTCGATTTTAACCGCTTTAACACGTTTCACGTTTTCAATCTCGAGCTTATTGATTGTTACCATCTTTTATTTTCCTTTCCAATAGTTGATATTCCCGATCAAGAGACGCGTTCAAAAGTTGGACATACTTTCGTTCGATAGCTCGTAAGCGATCGACTTCTTTTTCAAGCTCTCTGATCCGTTTTGACTTTTTACCAAACATGGCTCGTACTCCAATCATTGTCTGAAATTGAGCTCTTGCGTTGTTGTTTTAAGTCTTCCCAAACACTCGCTTTTATTTCGCGAGTGTATTCTTCTTGAAGATCTAGCAATTCTTGGATCTTCGCCTGTTGTCGTTTCTTCTTTTCTTCTTTTTTAACGTCAATTAAGCAAGTGACGAAGCCGGCCACGAAGGAAATGATCGCGATCATTCCAGCCCCTAGTAGCTGACTTGTTAAGGATGGTTCTACCATCTTATACCTCCTACTAAAATACAGAGACCCCTAGCTCTTCCCAATATTCAATATAATCTTGTTGCGCTTGTCCGTTATACCCGCAAGCGTGGAAAGCAAGCCCATAGTTATCATCGCTATTCATTTTGTCAAGCAAGATATTCAAATCTTCTTTGACGAACTTCATCAATCCTTTAATGTTACCGCAAGGGTAAAATGGGCGATGTCCATCAATTTCTAACTGCCATACCCAGCCTAAAGGTGTATTGCTATATACATATTTGATTTTCATTTTAAATACTCCTTTTCCATTTCTAAAATTTCGTACACGTCTCGGACGTCGTACATTTTCTTTTTGCCTTGTTTTCGAAATGCAAGTCCTCGACGTTCTAGCTTTTTAATGTAGCTATGGTCGAAGCCGAATTTCTTCATTAAGGCCTTTTGATCTAATGGCAAACTTTCCGCTTTCATTTCTTCCTTGAGCTCTTCTCTTACGATCTCGATCATCTGCTTTAGATAGACTTTCGCGATCTCGTCCGAGATCAAGGGAGGTAATTTTGCTTCCTCCATTTCTTCGTTCCTCCAATTGTGCGGGCAAGCACTTTTTGATATAATTAAGATAGATAAATTTTTCAAGCGCTCGAACGTTCTCGCTCGGGTGCTTTTTCGTGTCCCTTCGTTCTCTTTAGTGAACGCTCTCGGTAAAAAAAATTCCGATCTCGTCTTTTGAGAATCCGAGGATTGTTGCGACTTTTATCAATTCGTCCGCGTCGAATGAAACAAAGCCATTTTCTCGCTTCGCGTATCGAGCGCGATCAGACCAACCGAGGGCTTGCGCCATTTCGTCTTGTGTCAAACCTTTCGCGATTCGTTCCGCTTTAATTCTTCGATGGTTTACAGTCATAATGGACCTCCTTTCGTTCAATTTCGTTCGTTTTTGTTCGTTCTCTTTCGGGAACAATTTTAGTATAAACTAAACGTTCTCTTTTGTCAACAATTTTTTTCAAAAAAAATACATTTTTTATTTTTTTAGTATTATTTGTACTTTTTCGGGAACGATGATATAATAGAAGCGTGAAGAAAAAGGAGTGAATAAACCATGCGGACAAACGACGAAATAATAGAATTAATAAAGGAATTGAGCTCCGAAAAGAATATCTCTTTAAGCGAGCTCGCAAGAAAAACGAATATGGCAAAATCGGGGGTATCTCGCTATTTTAATAAATCGCGCACTTTTCCATTGAACCGGGCGGACGCTTTCGCGAAGGCGCTCGGAGTAACCCCGGAATTTTTGCTCGGAGTTAAACCCGTAAAGAAAGAGCCGGACTTTTCGGACTTGGATCTCCGAAAAATGGCCGAAAACGCGAAGACCTTCGATGGCAAACCATTAAATGAGGAAGATATCGTCGCTATACAAAATATTATTGAGATATACTTAAAAGGGAGATTATGAGACTAGAAGACATTTGTCACGAAGCCGGCGTCACGCTCGCCTATTTCGATAATGAGCTGTGGCAACGGCCGGGAATGATAATAAATGAATTGAAGATTGTCTTCGTGAATAAAGCCTTGTCCGAGGAAGCTCAAAAACGTGTTATTTTGCACGAAATAGCGCACTTAAAACATACCGAGGCCCAATATGCTATCAATCCGATCAAGTGCGAGAATGAAGCGAATAGGGCCATGATTCGGGCTCTTATTCGCGAGGAACTGGACGAAGGCCACGAATTCAACTATATTCGTTTTATGGATCGACACAACTTAAAAACGACCACGGACGAGATCATGGTCGTTGATGAATATTTTTCGTTAATTGGATAAAAAAAGGAGAAAATTTATGGACTTTAACAAAATCAAGAGCTTTGCAAAAAAGGCGACTGAAAAAACAGCAGATGGAATTTCATCAATGAATGAAATGAGAAAAAAGGCTGCTCAAGAGACAAAGATTTCATTCGGGACAACTACGATCCGGAAAACCACTGATGGTTTATATTATACTGGTTTCTATTCAGAAACCCCAGAATTATTCGAATTTGAGAATTTTCAATTTGAGGGCTCTACCATTATAGAGCATACCAAAACGACTGGCACGACCAAACAGAAAGGGAAAAAAGGGAGCGCATTTTTTGGGGCTGTAATTGGTTCAACACTTGGACCAGCTGGTGCTGTTGTTGGTGCTAAAATAGGCGCTTCCGGTAAACGCAAAGGCAAAATTGATTCAACCTCTATCACCACTCAAGAAGAAAAGCCGGGTCTCGCTAAGTTATACTTGCGAAATATTGAAACAAGCGAAGTCAAGACAATTAAAGCTAAAATCACTAATGCGCAAGCAGAAAACATCAAAATGTTTTTTTGAGTAAAAAAAAGAACCCTCGGGCAAGCCCGAAGGAAAAACATGATAAAAATTATAAGTTAAGTATATCATAATCATTTCGTTCTTTCAATTGTGCGGGCAAGCCAAAATGGAGGAAAAACATGATTAAAAAATATACGACCAAAAACGGGGAAACTCGTTACTTATTTCAGACCTATCTCGGGATCGATCCCTTGACGGGTAAAGAACGGCGAACCACGCGCCGGGGCTTTAAAACCATAAAGGAAGCTAAACAAGCGGAAAGAAATCTCTTGCTTGACGTGGAAGAAAACGGGCTTCCGTCGAGTAACGGTAATTTTAGCAATCCAACTTTTGAAGAGATAGCGTTGTTATGGTTAGAAAGTTATAAGACAACGGTTAAACCTAGCACTTATAGCCTAACTGAAATTAAATTAAAGAAGATCATCAAGGACCACTTCGAAAAAATAAAGATCAAGAAAATCTCTGTCCCTTATTGTCAAAAAGTCGTTGTAACCTTGAGCGAAAAATATATCTTATATACTAACTATCTGTCAATTATCCATCGAATTTTTAGGTATGCTGTTTTGATCGATATTATTCCAGCGAATCCGCTCGATAAAGTCATCAAGCCAAAAAGTAAGCCTATATCAAAACGTGACAATTATCTGTCCAAGGACGAGCTGAAAGCTCTTCTCGAGATCACTCGCGACGCTTCCTTGACCTATTTCGGCCCGTTGGTCCATCTATTGAGTTATACCGGGCTTCGTGAAGGCGAAGCGCTCGCGCTCAAGTGGTCCGATATCGACTTTGAAAATAAGCAACTGTCTGTCACAAAGACCGCGACGCGCAACCATTGGAAGCAGATCATACAAACGCCCAAAACCAAAAACAGTATTCGGACGATTTCGATCGATGACGCCACTCTGTCTGTACTAAAAAAGTGGCGAAAAGACCAGATCAAGATTTACTTCCGGAATGGTAAACACTTTGAAGGCGATGATAATTTCGTTTTTACCAACGAGAGCGCGGACTGGGTGGACGCTCAAAACTTTACCCGCTATTTTAAAAAGACCCTAAAAAGACACGGAATGAAGGTAATCACACCCCACGGGTTAAGACATACCCACGCAAGTCTTTTATTTGCAGCGGGCGTCGAGCCGAAAAATATATCGGACCGTTTAGGACATAGCACGATAAAAATCACGCTTGATCTATACACGCATATAGCAGACGAGCAACGGACGGACGCGATCGATAAACTAGTAGAATACATGATTTTATAATCTCGTATTCAATCTCGTATTCACTCGACGGTCTGGGCTTGAAAAAGTGCTTATTTCAAGCGTTTCGGAGGGTGTGACAATACTATACCACAAAACCGACTTCTTTCCTTCTAACAAAGGAGCAAGAAGCCCCACTTGTTCGCCTTTTGTGGTAGGAAACAATACAATTTTCTTCCAAAAGAAAATGAAGAGGGATCACTCAATCACTACGTCAATTGTTGACCTCTTGCCTGATACAAATAGGTCACTCCTACTAACTCTCCCTCGCTCTCTCATTTCTAGACTCGAGAAAAATTCGTTTACAAAACGGCCTCGCTCTCTTATTTCTAGGCTCGGGAAAAATTCGTTTACAAAACGAATTTTTTCTGCTATACTTCTTAGAAGCAAAGGTTTTTAATGTCATCCCGTGAGGTGACAAAGACACAGAATATGAACAATCTGAGGGCCCTTGCTATGCAAAAAAATCATGGGCTCTTTTTTGGTGCCCAAAAGTGAGGTTATTATGAAAGAAGAATCAACTGTTGATTTGCTCCTGGATGTCGACCAAAATCCGGCACCCCTAAAAGGAATCTTATTAAGTTTCCAACACGTTTTTGCCATGTTTGGGGCAACCATCCTGGTACCACTCATCCTAGGCATGCCCGTATCTGTTGCCCTCTTTGCATCAGGCGTTGGGACGCTGATCTATATGACTTGTACTGGATTTAAAGTCCCTGTCTACCTCGGCTCTTCCTTCGCCTTCATCACAGCCATGGCTCTGGCGATGAAGGAAATGGGCGGAAAAGTCGATGCGGCCCAAACTGGGGTTATCCTGACTGGTCTGATCTACGTGCTTGTCGCAGCAGGTGTTAAAGTTGCTGGCACTCGCTGGATTGACAAATTGCTTCCAGCCGTTGTTATTGGACCTATGATCATCGTCATTGGTTTAGGGCTTGCAGGATCCGCTGTTAAGAATGCTGGTTTTGTTGAAGGAGGAGATTGGAAAAACGCCCTTGTCGCTGTCGTGACCTTCCTAATCGCTGCCTTCATCAACACCAAAGGAAAAGGCTTCTTCAAAATTATTCCTTTCCTCTTTGCCATTATCGGTGGCTATGTCTTCGCAGTCTGCTTGGGCTTGGTTAACTTCGATCCAGTTCTCAAAGCTAACTGGTTTGAGATTCCTGGCTTCTATCTTCCTTTCAATACAGGTGGTGCCTTCAAACAATACAACTTGTACTTTGGTCCTGAAACCATCGCCATCTTGCCAATCGCTATCGTAACGATTTCAGAACATATTGGTGACCATACGGTGCTTAGCCAAATCTGTGGCCGTCAATTCTTGAAACAACCAGGACTTCACCGCACCCTTCTTGGTGACGGAATTGCAACTTCTGTATCGGCCTTTCTTGGTGGTCCAGCTAATACCACTTATGGAGAAAATACAGGAGTGATTGGGATGACTCGTATTGCTTCTGTATCAGTTATCCGTAACGCAGCCTTTATCGCAATTGCCCTAAGCTTCCTTGGAAAATTCACAGCATTGATTTCAACAATTCCAAATGCCGTACTTGGTGGGATGTCCATCCTTCTCTACGGGGTAATCGCAAGCAACGGTTTGAAAGTCTTGATTAAAGAGCGCGTTGACTTCAGCTTGATGCGCAACCTGATTATCGCAAGTGCTATGTTGGTACTTGGACTTGGTGGTGCAATCCTTAAACTTGGTCCCGTTACACTTTCAGGTACTGCCTTATCAGCTATGACAGGAATCATTCTCAACTTGATCTTGCCACATGAATCAAACTAATAAAAAAAGTTCTCAGAATTGAGAACTTTTTTTATTAGACTTGGGCCAATTGCAACAAGCGTTCCTTGGACAATTTTTTGATTTCAATTTGATTGGCATCCAACAATTCAAATTCACTTGCGTCCAAAGCATCCAGTAGGGCTTCTAAATTCACAGCTGCTACCGGCTTATAACTCTCTGGCATATCGGGATTTCCAGTGATTTCCACTAAGTTCACTTTCCAGTCGATGACTTCATCCATATTGACCTTCTCTACAAACTCTGCAGGCACAAAAGGTACACGTGGCAAAACGGTATCCGTATATTCTGTTAGACTGTAACTGCCAATGATGCCTCCCGTTTCGTTCTGACGGTAGAAACGGACTTGACTAAAGAAAGCAGAGCTGTATTGTACCTTTTTAACCACTTGACTGAACTCCTCTAAAGGTTGAGGAGAATCTAAGATTTTACGGAGGAGCTCACGATCTAAGATAACAGGATGAGCAAATCCCTGAAGCTGGTATTGATGAAGGTCTGGATCTTTTTCTAGATTCTGTAAATTCTTCAACAAATAGTTCTCATAGTCAAAAGAGAAAATAGAATCTGCGTCATAGCTGGTCCCCAAATTATCGTGAATCTCATTTCCCAACTGGCGAGCAAGGGCACTGAGCCATTCTAAAATGAGTCGCCAATCTTCAAGGGTTGCAAAATCTGCAAGGATGAACTGATAAGCATGCTCTTGATCCAGATAACGAAGGATGATTGGCACACAGCTCTTTCCATAGCGGATACACAGCATAGCTGGAAAATCTTTGAGAGAGCGACTAAGCACGGCTTCCTCAAAACTGTAGGTAAGTACTCCCTCCACCAAATTTAATACATCTTTAGCCGGCATCACTTTTTGATAGCCAAACATACTCTTTTTATTTCGAATTGAAAACACAACTGACATTTGTTTTCTCCTTTATGTAATCGCTTACCAAATTATAGCACAAATTTTCATGATTTTCCATATAAAAAAACAGCCAAAGGGCTGTTTTTACCTTATGCAGGTGCTCCATCAAGCGTCTCACCGATAACTGCCAAACGCTCGCTAACTTCTGCTTGTGACATCTTGTGTTCTTCAACATAACGATTGCGTGGGTGAACACGACACTCGTGTGAGCAACCACGGAGGTACTTGTCTTCGTTCTCTTCTGAAGTCAAAATCCGACGGTTACAGAAAGGATTTCCACAGTTGACATAGCGTTCGCAAGGTTTACCATCGAACCAGTCTTTTCCGACAACGCTTGGATCGACATGGTTGATATCAACCGCAATGCGCTCGTCAAAGACATACATCTTCCCATCCCACAGTTCTCCTTGAACTTCTGGATCTTTTCCGTAAGTTGCGATACCACCGTGCAATTGGCCGACATCTTTGTAGCCTTCACGGACCATCCAGCCTGAGAATTTCTCACAGCGGACACCACCCGTACAGTATACTACAACCCGTTTGTCCATGAATTTTTCTTTGTTATCACGAACCCATTGTGGCAACTCGCGGAAATTGCGAATGTCTGGACGAATAGCGCCACGGAAATGACCAAGGTCGTACTCGTAGTCGTTGCGCGTATCAAGGACAACGGTATCTTCGTCTAGTAGAGCTTCTTTAAACTCCTTTGGAGACAAGTAAGCACCTGTTGTTTCAAGTGGATTAATATCTTCATCGAAGTTTTCATCCTCTAATCCAAGGTGAACGATTTCCTTTTTGTAGCGAACAAACATCTTCTTGAAAGCTTGCTCTTCTTCCTCATCAATCTTGAACCAGAGGTCTTCCATGCCTGGAAGGCTGTGAACGTAGTCCATGTACTTCTGAGTCGTTTCGTAATCACCAGAAACAGTTCCGTTGATCCCTTCGTCAGCCACTAGGATACGCCCTTTGAGGCCAATCGACTTACAGAAGGCCAAGTGGTCAGCCGCAAACTGTTCTGCATTTTCAATTGGGGTATAGAGGTAATAGAGTAATACGCGAATAGGTTTTGCCATGTCATTCTCTTTTCTAAGATTAAATTATCAGAATTTTTCATTCAACTATACCAGTATACTCTCCCAAGAAAACGAATGCAATTTATTTGACTGAAAAATAAAAGCCTGGTTTCCCAGACTTTTATACGACGAAACCAGGATTCCAACTTCCTACTCTTCCTTTTCCAACTGATCTAGATAGGTTTCATAGCGTTTTTTCTCAACTTTTGCAAGAAGCATTACAAGGGTATTGACTCCCCATACAATTGGAAGATTCAGTAAAAAGGTAATAGGTAGTACCAGTAAGAATTTTGAATGGAAGGGATTTGCCTGATAGACAGCTTGGTTTAATTGAAAATTTTGAGCCCAGATGAACAAGGAGAGAATAGAGGTTACTACTACAATTCCCGTCACATTTAGATAGCTATAACTGATAAATTTCACACCCAATCGTTGACAACGAACAGAGTAATACAATCCTGAGACGATGAGTAAGGCTACCACCATGATTGGACTGAGCCCCACCTTAGATGTAAAAATGGATCCCACACTAAAAACAGTTAAGGCAAGGAAAAGAAAACCAGCCGTCTCAGCACCAGCCTTATTAGCTAAGCCTTCTTCTCGTTCATCTATGATTTGTTTGTTCAGCAATTGTAATCTCATTGCTTTCTCCTTATTCTTCATCCTCTAACTCTGCCTCGATCTTCTCTTGTTTTTTCCGATTGATAAGAGCAAGTGGTTTTTCAAGCAGGTCTGTCAGGATCGCAAAGACGAGAATTTCTAATAAAATTTTGACCAGATACTTGGGACTGAGTATAAAGCTCGTTGCTTCTCGCTTTCCAATCACATCCATAGCTGTCACAAGCACAGTAAAGAACAGACCTGACCCAAGGCGACTCAACCAGCTATCTTTTTCTAACATATCTCGGATATCAATCCCTGAACTGATCCTTCTTAGCAGAGCATAAATCCCCATGGCAATCAGAAGGAACATCTCAGGTAGATAAGCGACGAGATCTAAGTCCAGGATACTGGATTTCACAAAGGCAGATAGGGCAATAAAGCAGGTCATGCCAAGGACAAGTTCTCCTGCGATTTTTCCATCAAGTAGGATGGTCCGTTCATCTTTTACAATTGGTTCTTTCTTTTGTTTCATATTCTTCCTCTTTCTATTATTAAAACTGTTACTCCCAGAACAGTTGATCCAGCGTCTTATCTAAGGTCTTACAGATGGCAAGGCAGAGACTGAGGGTTGGGTTATACTTTCCCGCCTCAATCAGACCGATGGTCTGGCGCGTCACTCCAATGGCATCTGCAAGATCCCCCTGGGTCATATCATGCTCGACCCGGGCCATTTTTAATTTGAGATTTTTCGCCACAGGCTTTTCCTTTCTTGTTTTTATAGCTTTATTATACACTATATTTTATATTTTGCAATATATATCTTACATTTTGTAAAAAATATTTTCGATACACAAAAAAGAGGCTGGGACAAAAGTCCTAGCCTCTCAATTGTCTTTGGATTGTCG
>ERZ772928.75-NODE-75-length-46166-cov-17.332372_pt1 | contig 46166 bp, 40 predicted proteins | sample MGYA00511686_ERZ772928 | MGnify/ENA primary metagenome ERZ772928 (study PRJEB29015, sample SAMEA2738063) | human oral metagenome | biome: human oral; feature: human-associated habitat; material: saliva | place: China | collected 2219 ... | reverse complement strand
GGAGGAGATGGTCCGGCTGGTCCTGGAGCAGGTGGACTCCGGCGCGGCGGGCGGGGAGCGGCAGATCCTCATCCCCACCGAACTCGTGGTCCGGGGCAGCACCGCGCCCCGCCGGGAGCGCACATGAGGATCGTTCTCATGTAGACTGGTTCGGAGTTCCGGGGCCCGACCGCGGACGGTCCGCGGCGTGCCCCTAAGGCTCGTGAGGAGGAACCGTGAACACCGAACAAGCCGACAAGATGCGCAACGGGAAGGGCTTCATCGCCGCCCTCGACCAGTCCGGGGGCTCGACCCCCAAGGCCCTGGCCGCCTACGGCGTCGGTGTGCTCGTGCTTCTGACGGCCGCCACGACCGTCGCGCTCCGGCGAGACCTCGGCTCCGGCGTGCTCGCCCCGAGGCCCGGCCCCGCTCGCGCACGACGCGGTCTGGCCACCGGGCTCGGCCTGGCCTGGCGCCTGTGCCGCGCCGCCGTCGTGGGGTGGGGACTGCTCGCCGTGGTCTGGTCGGGCCTCTTCGGCTGGATGAGCCGTGAGGTCGCCGATCTGGTTGATGCCAATCCCACCCTGCTCACCGCCATGGGGGCGGACAAGGGCAGTGACCTCGTCGTCATGATGGCGGCGATCATGGCAGCGAGTGCCGCCGCAGGCGTCGGCGCCCAGGCTGCGACTCGCCTGGCCGGGGAGGAGACCTCGGGCCGCCTGGGGGCGGTGGTGGCGACCCAGCTAGGACGCACTCGGCTGTGGTGCACCTGGTGGCTGATGGCCGTCGCCTCGGCGCTCGCGGTCCTCGCTGCGGCGTGCCTGGCTCTCGGGGCCGGTACCTGGTGGTCGACCGGCGAGCGCGGCGCCTTGACGACGGCGTGCTCGGTGGGAGCGGGCTACGCGGTTCCCGTCGTCTTCGTCGTCGCCGCGTGCGCCGCCCTGGCGTCCGCGGGCCCCCGATGGGCGGGGGCGGGCTGGGTCCTGTTCGGCTGGTGCCTCACCGTGGGATTCCTCGGCGAGGCTCTGAGGTTGCCGGAGTGGGCGGAGAACCTCTCCCCGTTGCACCTGGTGGGGGCGCTGCCCCTGGACGACCCCGACGGCGCCGCTCTCGCAGGGCTCGCCATGGCCGGTGTCGTGCTGCTGGCCGGGTCGGTCCTCGTCTTCCGGGGCCGAGACCTGCGGGCGGGGTAACGACCCGACCCCATCGGGCCAGTCGGGCCTGCCCGGGTGGTCGCTGCGCGATTCACGAGCCGGCGCTGCGAGCGCCCCTATGCGGTGTGTCAGGCGGCGGGCCAGGGCGATGACGGCCTGGCCACGACGTTCGCCCTGAGTGATTTTTCGGAGTGTCGGTCGTGCAGGATGTTGAGCTGCCTCGCCAGGCGCGATGGGACGACGCCGTCGGTACCGGCGACCATGTCGAAGCCGGTGCGCGTGCTCAGGGCTACGCCTCCTCGTCCGAGCCGGTGACGGCTCGCAGGATGCGTGCGGCATCGGCGCGGCCGCGGCGTTATTCGCGTCCATCTTCGCCTTTCCCGGGGCCGGGTCCGCGATCCGCCTCATGAACAGGCCGAGTGGGTAAGCCCACGTCATGTCGCGCACGACGGCGACCGCGAGGGCTCCGATGATGGGCGGGCTGGTTCACAATCACCAGCACCCGGCCGCGGCCGATGAGCTTGGCGTATTGGCATAGAGTCGTGCGGCCTCGTCTCGTCGCCTGCCAGGGCCCTGTCGAATGCGCCGCGCGTGTTCTTCGGTGTGCGGAACCTGTTCCGTGGCGCGACCCGGGCGGCTCGGCCGGACTCGGTGGTGCGTCTGCGTCGTGTACCTGATCCGAGCCTCCATGAGGTTCGTCGCCCACCCCCGGCGAGAAAGCCCGTCACATGCTTCTGGCCCTTCGAGGCGGTGAAGAATGCAAGTTTTCAACTAGCCCTCCGCCAGGGCGCATCTTAAATATCGGTAATGGTGCTACGGGGATTTCCGCCCTGGCTCCGCTTTCCGAGCTCTGACATTCAGGAACCTATGACGGTCAACGACAAAAGTTGATTCCCTCGTTGGTTGAGTTGTATAGCGCGGTCGGGAACATCGTTCGGGAGACGACTGAGGTTACTCGAACAATGATGGCACCGTCCGTATGAATGCCGGACCTATGGACAAGGAGAATACATGACGGAAGACTCCCCGGCCCTGCTGGTCGGCACTCGGTGGTGGGTCGGGCTGCGCGCCTTGGCTGGAGGATACTCATCGCCCTCCTCGACCTGACGATTGTCGGCATCGCAGTACCCTCGCTGACACAGGACTCGGGTGCGACCGGGGCCGGACGTTCTGGGCGGTCAACAGCTACGGCCTTATTCTCGCGCTGACGATCATCCCGTCGGGCTGCATGGGAGAGCGATTCGGGCACCGACTCTTGTTCATTTTCATTCTGGGCACGATCATCGTGGTAACCGCCGGCCTTGCCCGCGGTGCATCGACACTCAGCCCGGCTGCTCCACGCCCAGCCACTCGTACCAGCCGCGGTGCAGCACCAGCCAGGCGAGCAGCCCGTAGCCCGCCTGACCGGGATGGTTGCCATCGCCGGCGGCGACATCGGTCATCCACTGCTCATGATTGTGCAGCGGCTCGAAGGTCTCCACGTAGGGAACTCCGCGCCGGTGGCACACCTCGGTCACCGCGCGCGACAGCGCGGCCGTCCCATCGGGATTGACCCCGGGCAGCGGCGGGGGGCCGACCACGAAACAGGCCCGCTGCTCACTCGCCGCCTTGTCCAGGATGTTAGCCAGGGCCAGACGGCTGCGCGCGGGCGAGATGCCCGAGCCGACGTCGGCCGTCCCCAGCCCGATGACCAGGCGGTTGAGCCCGGTGTGAGTGGAGCGCAGGGCCACCTCGGAGGGCCACCGGTCGGCGAGCTGGACCGTCGTCTCCCGGGGCACGGCCAGCGTCGCCCAGAATGCGTCCAGGTCGCGGGGCGTGCGCGCCATGACGCGCCCGGCCCACCCCAGGGCTCGGGGATCGCCGTAGCCGGCCACGAGCTCGTCGCCGATGAAGTGGATCCGGGTCTCGTCCACGTCGCCTCCTGAGCCTGGAACGCCTCCGGGAATGACGGTACCGCGTCCTGCGACGGCTCACGACTCGCCGGAGCCGATGGAGCCGAACCTCGGGCCCGCGGCCGCACGCTCCTCACTCCCGCGCGAAAGCCGCGGCCATGAGCGCGGCCTGCTGATCCCGGTAGACGCCGGGGCTGCCGACGGCGGGGGAGGCCGCCTCGGGCGGGGCGATGAGTCGCAGCATCTGACCGCCCGTGATCGAGGCGGGCATATGCAGAGCCAGCCAGGGCCAGACCCCCTGATTGGCGGCCTCGTCCTGGACGAAGACGATCTCGGCCCCCTTGTACGGGGCCAGCGCCTCGGCCAGCTCATCGGCGGGCAACGGGTAGAGCTGCTCGAGGCGAACGATCGCCGTCGAGGCCTCGTCCCGCTCGGCCCGCTCGGCGGCCAGCGTGTAGTACACGCGCCCCGAGCACAGCAGCACCCGCTCGACTCCGCGTCCCGAGGCGATCCGCTCGTCCGTCTCCCCGATGACCGGCTGGAAGGTGCCGGACGTGAGGTCCTCCACCGCTGAGACGGCCGCCTTGAGCCGCAGCAGCTGCTTGGGGGTGAATACGATGAGCGGACGGCGCGGACGGGAGTAGGCGTGCTCGCGCAGCAGGTGGGCGTAGCCGGCCGGGGTCGAGGGCATGGCCACCCGCATGTTCCCCTGAGCGCACATCTGCAGGTAGCGCTCGATGCGGGCAGAGGAGTGGTCGGGACCCTGACCCTCCTGACCGTGGGGCAGGAGCATGACCAGGCCGGAGCGCTGCCCCCACTTCTGCCCTGCGGAGGCGACGTACTCGTCGATGATGCTCTGAGCGCCATTGGCGAAGTCACCGAACTGCGCCTCCCACACTGTCAGCCCCTCGGGACGCTCGACCGCGTAGCCGTACTCGAAGCCCAGGGCCGCGTACTCGCTGAGCAGTGAGTCGTAGATGCTCAGCGGAGCCTGGTCCGGGGTGAGGAAGTCCAGGGGCGTCCACTCGGCGCCCGAATCGTTGTCGTGCAGGACGGCGTGGCGCTGGGCGAAGGTGGCGCGCCGGGAGTCCTCGCCGACCACGCGCACCGGCACGCCCTCCATCAGCAGGGAGCCGAAGGCGATGAGTTCGCCCAGCCCCCAGTCGATGCCGCCCTCCCGGGTGGCGCGCTGGCGCTTGGCGAGCATGGCCCCCAGTTTGGGGTGCACCGTGAACCCCTCCGGGTAGGCGACCTGCGCATCCCCGATCCGCTCGATAACGCTGCGCGGCACCGCGCTGGTCCAGCCGATCATCATTCCCTGACCGGCCCGCTGGGAGGAGGGGACCTCCAGGGAGGTGCGCGAGAGTCCGACCTGAGTCGGGTCGGTGGCATCGATCGACTCCGCCTGCGCCTCCTGCGCGGTGGGGCGAGCGTGGGCGGCCCGCGTCTCGGTGAAGATGCGCTCGAGCTCGTCGTGGAATTCGTTCTCGATCCTTCTGGCGTCCTCAGTGGTGATCTCCCCGCGCCCCACCAGGTCGGCCGTGTAGACCGTGCGGGTCGACCGCAGGGAGTCGATGAGCCGGTACATGACCGGCTGGGTCATCGAGGGGTCGTCGCCCTCGTTGTGACCGCGGCGCCGGTAGCAGATCAGGTCGATGATGACGTCCTTGTGGAAGGCCGCCCGGTACTCGTAGGCGCGGCGGGCGGCGCGGGCCACCGTTTCGGGATCATCGGCGTTGACGTGGAAGATCGGGACCTGCAGGCCCTTGGCCAGGTCGGTGGCGTAGGTGGTCGAGCGGGCCGAGGCGGCACTGGTGGTGAAGCCGATCTGGTTGTTGACCACGATGTGCACCGTGCCGCCGGTGCGGTAGGCGGGCAGCTGACTCATGTTGAGGGTCTCGTAGACCACCCCCTGCCCGGCGAAGGCGGCGTCGCCATGGACGAGCACGGGCAGCACCGTGTAGCCCCTCTCACCCAGGCCGATGCGGTCCTGCTTGGCGCGCACGATCCCCTCGACCACCCCGTCGACCGTTTCCAGATGGGAGGGGTTGGCCGCCAGGGATACGCGCGTGCTCACGCCGTCGGTGCCGGTGAATACGCCCTCCGTACCCAAGTGGTACTTCACGTCGCCGGTGCCCGCGCCCTCGATGACGTTGGTGCCGTCGAATTCATCGAAGATCTGGCCGTAGGACTTCCCGGCGATGTTGGACAGGACGTTGAGACGGCCGCGGTGGGCCATGCCGATGACGACCTCGTCCAGGCCGTCGTGGGCGGCGGCGTCCAGCAGCCGGTCCAGCAGGACGATGAGGGATTCCCCTCCCTCCAGACTGAAGCGCTTCTGGCCCACGTACTTGGTCTGCAGGAAGGCCTCGAAGGCCTCGGCCTGCTCCAGCTTGGTCAGGATACGGCGGCGCTCATCGGCATTGATCGCCGACCACTCGCACTCCAGGCGCTCCTGCCACCAGGTGCGTTGGGCGGGATCCTGGATGTGCATGTACTCGATGCCGGCGGTGCGGCAGTACGCGTCGCGCAGGCGGGCCAGGATCTCGCGCAGGGTGGCCCGCTCGATCCCGGCCAGACCCCCGGTGGGGAAGGTGCGGTCCAGGTCCCACAGGCTCAGCCCGTAGGTGGACAAGTCCAGGTCGGGGTGGCGACGCAGGCGGTAGGTCAGCGGGTCGGTGTCCGCCGCCAGGTGGCCGCGCTGGCGGAAGGCGTGGATGAGCTCGGACACGCGCGCCGGTTTGCCGGTTTCCAGCTCGGCGTCGTAGGTGGTGTCGCGGGCCCATGTGACTGGCTCATGCGGGATGCGCAGGGATTCGAAGGTGCGCTCCCAGAATCCGTCCAGGCCCAGGAGCTTGCGCTCGATCAGGCGCAGGAATTCGCCCGACGCCGCCCCCTGGATGACCCGGTGGTCGTAGGTGGAGGTCAGGGTCACGATCTTGCCGATCCCCTGGCGGGCGAGGGTCTCCTCGCTGGTGCCGGCGAAAGCGGCCGGGTAGGCCATGGAACCGACCCCGACAATCAGACCCTGGCCGGGCATGAGGCGCGGCACCGAGTGGAGCGTGCCGATCATGCCGGGATTGGTCAGGGTCACGGTGGTGCCGCGGAAGTCATCGACCTCGAGACTGCCGTCGCGGGCCTTGGCGACCAGGCCCTCGTAGGCGGCGATGAAGCCGGCGACATCCATGAGGTCGGCCTTCTTGATGGAGGGCACCAGGAGACGGCGTTCGCCGCTGGAGGCCGGGACGTCGATGGCCAGGCCGAAGGCGACGTGAGCGGGCTCGCGAAGGGTGGGCCTGCCCGCGTCGTCGGTGACGTACGAAGCGTTCATCGCGGGCATCTCGGCCAGCGCCTCGACGACGGCCCAGCCGATGAGGTGAGTGAAGGACACCTTGCCGCCGCGGGTGTGAGCCAGGTGACCGTTGATGACGACGCGGTTCTCGATGAGGACCTTGGCGGGGATGGCGCGAGCGGAGGTGGCGGTCGGGATCGACAGCGAGGCCTCCATGTTCCGGGCGGTGCGGGCGGCAGCGCCCTTCATGCGCGATTCGGTCTCCGAGTGGGCGTCGGCCTCCCGCGCCCCGGCGTGCTGGCGCGCCATGCGCTGGGCGTAGGGCGACGTCGGCGGGGCGACGTCGGAGGGGGGCGCGGGCGGCAGGTCGGAGCGGGTGACGTCCTGGACGGCCGTGGGACGGCGGCGGGGCGCGGGGCCCGGCGACGACGGGGTGGCGAGGGCCATGCCGGCGGGGTCGGCGGTGTCGATGGGGTCGGCCCCCGTTGCAGCCGGCGACTCCGAGTCTGCGGCGGTTGCGGTGGTCCCGCCGCCATCGTCGGCCGTTCTGGCGGCGCCCGCGAACAGGGCCCGCCACTGCGGGGTCACCGAGGAAGGGTCGGCCAGCCAGGCCTCCCGCATCTCCTCCACCATCCACTCGTTGGCTCCGAAGCCTGCAATGGTGCTGTCCAGCGTCGACACGTGCGTTTCTCCTCGTACTCCTCGCAGCGGGGACCAGCAGCGCCCGTCCGCGATGCCGACGGGCGGGTCCGCGCGTCGGATGGGTGGGCCCTGCTGTGTCGTGCGTCATCGTACGGGGCGAGCCGGGCGTACGAGGATGAAACGCGGGACCAAAGGCACATGTGTTTCGAGCGTATGACAGACCGGGGGACCCTGACGGGCCGAGCGTCCCGGCCGGGGATCGGATCGCACAGCACACGCCGGTCGGCGCGGCAGGTGGCCGGACGGCCGGACGGATTGCGAGTGCCGTCCATCCACCGAGCACCGAAGTGCCGCGACGCGCCTCATAAGTCCTCCGCTGTTCGACCTCATCAGCGGCCGCGACCTCCTCACAGCGAGGCCGGGTCGAGATCCTCGGGCCCCTGCCGGGGCCCGCCCCGAGTGACGGCGAGCCGGTGGCCCGCACTACGCCGGCTCCGTCCACCAGTTCGGGTGATAGCGTGCGATCCACTATGCGACCGGCATCCCGGCGGGCCCGCGGACGCGCTGCCCGCCACCATACGGAATCTGACCACCCGCGCCTCGGGCGCGCCGACGCTCCCGCGCCCGCCGCGCCCGATGCACCGCTCGCAGGTGATGACGCGTGACCGACTGGCTCATGATCGCCCTGGGCGTTCTGCTGACCGCGGGCACCGCCGTGTTCGTCTCCGGGGAGTTCTCCCTGGTCGCCTTGGACCCCTCCACCGTCGAGACCCGTGCTGCCGCGGGGGACAGGCGCGCCGCAACCGTCCGCAGGGCGCTGGGCCGCCTGTCCACTCTCCTGTCGGGAGCCCAGGTCGGCATCACCCTGACCACGATTCTGCTGGGTTACACCATGCAGGACGCCCTGGCCTCCCTGCTCGGCACGCTGATGAGCGGCTGGATGGCCCAGTCCGCGGCCACCGCCGCCGCCGTCGTCATCGCCCTGATCGTGGTCAACGCCTTCTCCATGGTCATGGGCGAGCTCGTCCCCAAGAACGCCACCCTCGCCGACCCCATGCGCACGGCCGGGCTCGTCGCCCCCTTCCTCATGGCCTTCACTCTCGTGCTCAGGCCGGTCATCGTCGTGCTCAACAACACCGCCAACCTCGTCCTGCACCACATGGGCATCGAACCGGCCGAGGAGATCAGCGGGACCCGTTCGGCGTCCGAGCTCACCGCCCTCGTACGCCACAGCGCCGAGGAGGGGGCCCTCGACCCGTCGACCGCCACCCTGCTCACCCGCTCCATCGGCGTGGGCGAGCTGACCGCCGTCGACGTCATGACCGACCGGGGCCGTCTGCACACGCTCGCCGAGGAGGACACCGCCGACGCCGTCGTCGCCGCGGCCCGAGCCACCGGCCACTCCCGCTTCCCCGTCCTGGGGGACGGCAGCGACGACGTCCTGGGCATCGTCCACCTGCGCCGGGTCATCGCCGTGCCCTATGACAGGCGGCAGAGCGTGCCCGTGACCTCCTCGTCCCTCATGACGCCGGCGCCGCGCGTGCCCGAAACCATGCCCCTGGCCGATCTGCTCGTCGAACTGCGGGCCGCCGGCTCCCAGATGGCCGTCGTCGTCGATGAGTACGGCGGGACGGCGGGTGTGGTCACTCTCGAGGACGCTATCGAGGAGATCGTCGGTGATGTCGCCGACGAGCACGATCGCCGCCGCGTCGGGGCGCGCCTGGCCGCCTCGGGCGACTGGCTGGTTCCCGGCTGGACCCGCCCCGACGAGCTCGCCTCGCGCACGGGCCTGCACGTGCCCGACGACGGCCCCTACGAGACCCTGGCCGGGCTGGTCATGACCGAGCTCGGGCGCGTCCCCGAGATCGGTGACGCCGTCGCCACACCTCGGGCCACGCTGACAGTGGAGGCCATGGAGGGGCGGCGCGTCACGCGCTTGCGCGTGCGACCCTCGGCGGAGGTCGCTGAGACCGATGGAGCCGAGGATGCGGGTGGGGCCGGCGGAGCCGAGGCCGGTCGAGCCGTTCGCGGCGATGCTGCGGGCGGCGGGGACGTCGTCCACGGAGGCGGTTCCGCCCCGAGAGGCCCCATGGATTCGGGAGGCGGCCGGTGAACACGCCCTTCGCCCTGGCTACCACCGTGGTGCTGCTGGCCGGCAACGCCTTCTTCGTCGGCGCAGAATTCGCCGTCACCTCCTCACGCCGCTCCCAGCTCGAGCCTCTCGCCGGAGCCGGCGACGCTCGCGCCGCCACCGCCCTGTGGGCCCTCGAACACATCTCGCGCATGCTCGCCACCGCCCAGCTCGGCGTCACCGTGTGCTCGACGGGCCTGGGCGTGGTCGCCGAACCGGCGATCGCCCGTGCGGTTTCCCCGCTGCTGGAGGATATCGGGCTCGGCCGTGCCGGGGCGCACGCCGTCGCCGTCGTCGCGGCCCTGGTCCTGGTCGTCTACATCCACGTCGTGGCCGGGGAGATGGTGCCCAAGAACATGTCGATCGCCGCACCCGAGCGGGCGGTGCGCCTGCTCGCCCCGCCGCTGGTGCGTCTGTCACGCCTCTTCGGTCCTGTCATCACCGCGCTCAACGGCTTCGCCAACTGGGTGCTGCACTTGGCTGGTTTGGAGACCAGGGAGGAGGTCTCGGCCACCTTCAACGCGGCCGAGGTCGCCTCGATCGTCGAGCGCTCCACCGCCGAGGGTGTCCTGGAGGACGACACGGGCCTGCTCAGCGGCGCCCTGGAGTTCTCCGAGGAAACCGCGGGCGGGGTCATGGTGCCGTTGGACGCGCTGGTCACCCTGACCGAGGGCTGCACGCCCGAGGACGTCGAACGTGCCGTCGCCGCTACCGGTTTCTCCCGCTTCCCGCTCCTGGCCACGGCCCCGGAGGGGGCCGACGCCGACAGCGACCCGGCCGACCCCTCGCGCACCCCCGTCACCGGCTATCTTCATCTCAAGGATGTCCTGTACGCCACCGGAGCCCGGCGAAGCGAAGCGGTACCGGCCTGGCACGCCCGCGCGCTCGTGCCGGTGCGCGCCGACGACGAGGTCGAGGACGTGCTGGCGGCGATGCAGCGCACCGGCGCCCACCTGGGGCGTGTCGAGGATTCCGCGGGCGTCACCCTCGGCGTCGTCTTCCTCGAGGACATCCTCGAGGAGCTGGTCGGGGAGGTCAACGACGCCATGCAGCGCGGGTGAGCCGGCCCGATCGGAGCCAGTGCGCGGTGGTGTGCCAAGCCCCACCGGATGGGGCTCATCGCCGGGTGTTAAAGTGCCGAGGTGGATGTGAGCCAGCAGCGGATGACACGGCGTCAGCGCCGTGAGGCTGAGCGCGCCGCACAAGCGCAGCGGGAGGCGAAGGCCCGTGCCGCAACCCGGGTCGAGGCCCGCGGGCCGGCCGCCGAGCGCGAGGCCATCCGCGACGGCGCGGGTGCATCGTCCACGGGACCCGGTTCCCGACAGACCATGGTCGGGGCGCACGCCGCGGGCGAATCGGAGGTCGCCCCCATGACGAGGCGCGCCAGGCGAGCTGCCGCCCGGACCACTTCCTCGCCGCCCGATCCCTCCGCATCCGGCACCCCCCCGCTCCCCTCGTCCCCGCCGTCGCCGGGAGCGGCGGGGACGCCGCACGGGGAGCCGCGCATCGGCGCGGACTCCCGCGCGGGGCAAGCCCCGTCAACCTCCCCCGGCGACCGGCAGGATCCCCGCCCGCAGTCGACCGTCACGGTCCCATCCCCCTCATCCCCCTCACGCACTGCCGCGCCGCCCCTCTACTCTCGGACTACGCCGACCGCACCGCTCGCATCGTCCACGTCGTCAGGGCGCCCGGGACCCGCTGCGCCGTCGGCCGGCGCCGCCGCGTGGGACGACATCATCTCCTCGCCGATTCCTGCGCCCGAGGGGATGCCGATGAGGCCCCGGACCCGGCGTCGCGGGAACGGTTCCGAGTCCGCACCGGCGGCGGAGCCGACGCCCGCGCCCGAGGCGCCCGCCCACGGGGCGAACAGCCGCACCCGGTCCGCCCCGCCCGAGCGGGACCTAACGCCGACCGTTGAGACCATCAAGCCCTCTTGGCATGGGGACGAGCGCTTCAACGCCTCCCGGTCCGTCCGCCGGCGGAGCGGGGCGGGATGGGCCGGCCGCATCAGCGTCATGACCGTGCTGGGTCTCGTGACCGTCGTCGCACCGATCAGTGCACGCCTGTCGGCCGACCCTCTGGCGACAGCGGCGGGGGCGCAGGCCGCCGCCCCGTCCGCGGCGGCGAGCGCACCGGCCTCCTCGGTGGCGGCCGCCGTACTCGGCTCGGATGCCGACGTCGACTCCTCGTCGGACTCCGAGTTGTCTGACGTGCCCGACGCCGCGACCCTGGCCCGTATTCACGACGCCTATGAGAATGCCGCGGCGACCTGCGCCTCGCAGTCGACCGGAGCCTCGGGAGACACAAGCGCCTTCACCAAGGCCCCGGAGATCTTCTACCCGATGGTCGAGGGCACTTACACCATCTCCTCGCCCTACGGTTACCGCCTGCACCCCACCCTGGGTTACATGAAGCTGCACGCCGGCCAGGACTTCGCCGCTCCCGTCGGCACGCCCATTTACGCCGCCGCCGCCGGGAAGGTCGTGACCGCCGGTATGGATGAGGGCGTCGGCACCGTCACCATCGAGCACAACATCGATGGCCAGATCTGGTACACCAGCTATCTGCACATGTATGAGGATGGCATCTACGTCAAAGTGGGGGACACCGTCGAGGCGGGACAGCTCATCGCCGGTGTGGGCAACACCGGGCGATCCTCCGGCTCTCACCTGCACTTCGAGGTGCGCACCAAGAACGACACGGCCGACGAGTCCACCGTCGACCCCCAGAAGTGGCTTGATGACCACCACGCCGCCGAGCTGTCCACGGACTGCTCCTGAGCGGACGGACCCGGGCACGGACGAGGAGGACGCATGACACGCAGGCGGTACTGCGCCGTTGTCCCGCACCGCGGGGGAGCCCGGGAGGCGCCGGAGAACACCTGGAGCGCCGTCGAGCACGTCGTATCGCTGGGGCTGGCCTGGATGGAGACCGATCTGCGGGTCACCGCCGACGACGTCGTGGTGCTCTCCCACGACGCCGGGCTGGAGCGGGTCGACGGTACGGAGCGTTCGCTGGCTGAGCTGACCTGGGATGAGCTCGCCCGCGTCGACGCGGGCGATGGGCGCGGCTTCGTGCGGCTCGACGAGGTTCTGGAAGCCCATCCAGGACTCGCGCTCAATGTGGACCTTAAGGAGTCGGCGGTCGTGCAGCCCGCTCTTCAGGCGGTCCGCGCGGCCGACGCCCTCGACCGGGTGCGCTTCGCGTCCTTCTCCGCACGCCGCCTGGCCGTGCTGCGCCGTCAGGAGCCGCGGGCGACGACCTCGCTGGGCGGCGGCGACGTCGCGGGTCTCATGCTGCTCAGCGAGGCCGCGCTGAGACTGCCGCACACCCGCTGGGGTTGGACGCGGGGGCGGGTGGACGCCGTGCAGGTGCCGACGCAGTACCGAGGGGTGCCGGTGGTGACGCGGCGATTCGTGGCGCAGGCGCACACCGTCGGATTGGAGGTGCACGTGTGGACGGTCGACGATCCCGACGAGATGCGCCGCCTGGTCGGGCTCAATGTCGATGCGCTCATCACCGACGTGCCGAGCCTGGCTCTGGAGACTCTGGGACGCTGAGCCCGTCCGGGCACGGCCGGCTTGATCATGCGTGCCGCCGAGATCGGCATTTCGGGCCGAGGGTGACGGCGGCGTCGTCACCCTCGGCCCGAAATGCCGATCTCGGCGAGAAATTCGCCGGCGGGGCGCCGGGCGAGGGCGGATGGTGCTCCGGACAGGATTCGAACCTGCGGTTTTCTGCTCCCGGATTTGTACTCCTCACCCTAGACGAAGATCAGGATTCACTGTCTTCCACGACCTTTAGGTAGGCCTACCTGGCATCTCGCCACGTAGTCCTCTCTGCCGTGCCCCGCCGAGACGCCGACGTCTCACCGCTCCCCTGAGCCAGGCACGACCCTCCTCAGCGACGTCCTCGACCAACCCCAGTCATCAAGGTGATCGACATCTCTCTCTTTATGAACCCGGAGAGAGAACTCATCATGCTTACCTCAATCACTTTCATGTTCCTTCAGACCCGCCTCCTCATGGAGGCGGTAGCCGAGTACGCCGGCGACATCCGCTCCCAGGTGGCGAACGGACTCGCAGAGATCCAGGAGATCCTCTTCGAAGTCGAACGAGTCGAGGAACTCCTCAACACCGGGACTATCGCCGTCGATCCGGCAGCCTTTCAGCTCGTTCTCGCGACTGCGATGAGGGTGTCCTCAATCAACGTTCGCCACCGAGTAGAGGCAGGAGAGACCGGCCTCCAGGAAACCCTCGACGAGGTCGAGCAGCTCGAACGGAGCCTTCTTCGCGGCAAGGGCATTGACGCCGACCACAGTGAGATCGGAGAATCATCTTGACCGCCCCTCTCGACTTCACTGACATTCGCGCCCGCCCCAATGACGCATTACAGGAGATCAGCTGGCTTCTGGAGAGGGCCGACTCCGAGGAATTCGTCGGCGAGGTTCTGAACGCCCTCCAAGACACCATCTAAACGAAGGACAACCAATCTCAAGAAAGGAGAACATCAATACTATTTAAGGTCATCCCATTATCCTTCGTTCAGAAGTCCATTCTCGCCACATCCGTAAAGAATGAGTTCAAATGTGTCAAAATTATTCCGATGCCTACGAATGAAAGTTCATCGAAGAGTATGGGGCGTTACTTCAGATACTCTGAAGCACCACGGCGCTGCAAGTTGAGACATTCGCCCTCACTTTCTTCTGAGGAGAATCACCATGGTAGCACCCGCAGCATGACTAAGGCGGAGCTGAGTGGGTGCGTCAGCACACGTGGGCCGCGACCATGCCTAAGATCTATAAATCGGTGCCAGCAGCACTGACCATGTGTTCCTGCGAATACGGACCGTGCGGTTATTGTTCCTCCGGCAGCCACGAAAACTGTGCATACGACAAACCCAGAAGCGCTCAATGGACAGCCAGCCGCACCAATGTTCCCGCCGGCTGGGTCACCACCGCCGATCAACAGTTTCCCAGCCTCGGCGGTACTGACAGTTGGCAGATCTGGGAAGCCGGCATTCAATACGACAGCCGCTGCCCCTGTGCTCGCGCAGACCATCATGGTGCCCTCATTGAGCCTGCCGACCCCGTCAAAGGACGACAAGCCACTGTCTTCGACATCCTTGACCACGACATCCAGAAGGGGCCGGTTTGGAACACCGTCCGGCTCGCTGGCGACATGCCGACACGGTGACGTCCAAAACAGGGCTGAGATCTCACCTAAGGCCAACTCGCTCGGCCACTCGCGTGGTGCATAGGGGCATGGACACCGTCGGTTATGCCCGTATCTTCACCACCAGCCAGCACCTCGACATGCAGCTCGACGCCCTCAAGGCGGCGGGCTGTACCCACATCCGCACCGACACCACCTCAGGTACCCTCGCCGCACGCCCTGGTCTGGATGGATGTGCCCTAGCCGAGCCCGAAGAGGACGACACGCTCGTCGTGTGGCGCCTCGATCGCCTCGGACGCTTCCTGCCCCACCTCGTGAACCATCGAGAACCTCACCCCGCGAGGCATCAATCTACGCAGTCGAGGGCTTGCTCATCCCGCCAAACGGTACTACCATAATGTGGTGAGGTTCGAGTTCACCGATTCTGCGGACAAGCACGGCATCCCCCGCCCCGACGCGGAGCACGCCGTCATGCACCACGTCGAGTACGAGATCCTCCAGCCCCGGCGTACAGGTGAGCAGTCATTCATGTTCGTCGGCCTGCCCCACCCGCAGGCACTGCGCTACCTCGAAGTCGGCGTTGCCGTCGACGGCCGCGGCCGACGCATCATCTTCCACGCCATGGAAGTCACCGACCTCTACCGACACCTCATCCCACCCGCCGACCACTGACCCACCAGAAAGAAACACCATGACCAACGATCCCACGCCCACACCAATCACTGAAGCCGACCAGGCCTACTACAACCAGCTTGACGAGGACGTCACCGCAGGCCGCGTCCCCACCATCGGACACGGAACCAGCCGCGACGGCTCACGCATCAGCGACACCGAGCTCGACGCCATCCTCCGAGGCCGTCCAGGCCTCGGACAGTCCCACGCCACCGGGCGCGGACGCTCCCCGCGCCGCCAGGTCCGCCTGCCCGAGCACACTGACGCAGCCCTGACCGCCTACATCGAGAAGCACGGCACCACCGCCAGCGCCGTCATCCGCGACGCCGTCGAGGCATACCTCGCCACCGCCTGAACCACGCCGCTCCAGCCCTCCCCGCCCCCTCCCACCTGTCCCTATGTCTGAAAGGGCTCCCACCGTGGCCGCCACCGGGCACAAGAACCGATCCATCAAACGCCTCCACCTCGACCTGCGAAACCCCCGACTCGGTCGCCCCTCCGTCGACACTGAGGCTGAGGCCATGGCCCGGCTGCCGCGGGTGACAACACCCCCGGATCGTCTACGGGCAGGGGCAAGACATCATGACCACAGCAGCTGGCCAGCCCCCAGCACCTACCACCGAGAACCACCAACAAGATAACGGGGAGGGGGCGCCGTGACGGTCGGCGCCTGTGCGGGGTCGGTCATCTGGGGCTACGGGCGCTGCTGGCGCGTCCTCAGCGCGCTCTGACGCGCGGCGCGAGCCTGTCCTCTCCCGTTGGCCCTGGTAGGAGCCTGTGTGGCGCGGGAGGCTGCGGCACCTCCCCCCGCAGAGCCTGCGCCGGCTGCAGGAGCCCGTGTGGCCTGGGAGGCCGGCTCGTGCTGTGACGGCCGCGCGCACCGCGTCGGGCGGGCAGCCGGCCTCAATCTGCTGCTGCGCCCACTCCTCACAGGCAGCCTGCGAGTCCCAGGCCGTCTCGGCTGCTCGGGCCCGAGAGACGTCGGCCTGCTCCGCCCGCGTGGCCGGGGTGGACGCGTCCGCCGAGGCGTGCAGGGCGTCCTGCGCCTCAGCGGCCTCCTTGTCGGTGCACGCGCGAGCGGCCCTGGCCCGCCTGCGGGCAACACGCGAGGACGGCTTCTCGGCCTCGCGGGCATCGCCCTGCGAGGCGGGTGCCGCCGGCTGCTTCCGGGACGGGGCGTCGTGGGCTCGGTCGTGGGCGGATTGGTCGAGGTGCTGCCCCCAGTTCTCCTGCTCCTCACCGGCGATGGCTGGGGCGGTGGCCGCGAGGGCCTGGGGGTCCACGTCCTGGCTCTTCAGCGGCCGGCGGGTCTGGGCCAGGTTGATGTTCCACTTCAGCCGGGCCTGCCGTTCGCACTCGATGACCGCTTGCTCGGCCTGAGGGTCGAGCCGTGAGAAGCGCACGGCCACGCAGTGGGTGTGGGCCGCCTGCTCGGCCGAGGCGGTCTCCCACCAGCCCTTATCGAGAGCCGCCCGGTAGACGGGGGCGGCCAGACGCCGCTCACCCTCTATGACCTGACGCAGGCGACGCTCGTCCTCGGTGCTGTTCCTCTGGGCGCGAGCCAGCTCACGCTGACGCCTGATAGCCATGAACTCGGCAATCTGCATCCCTGCCCGCCACGCCTTGGCGATCTCCTGGCTGGCCTCAGCAAGAACGTCATCGCTCATCGTGCACTTTGCCTTACTCGTTGTCCTCATGGTCTCCTCCCAGAACGGGACGAGCCTGCTCAGCAGCGCGGTCGATCCGGAAGCGAGCACCCACGCCCTCCCCTTGGGCAAGGAGCCGAGCTGGTCGATCGGAGCGATCTTGCGCTCCTGGGCCTCCAGGGACCGTGTTGACGACGAGCCTCCCCGCGAGCTGGTCGTCTGAACCTGGTCGACCCAGTGCGAGCCGATCAGGTCCGAGATCATTGAGAGGAACTCCGGCTCGGCGACCGACCCGCCGTAGACCTTCACGTTCGACGCCGACCACAGCGTCTGCATTCCTTCCCGACCCCACGCCGTGACGCCCTGGGACCAGCTTTGGAGGATCGTGTCCACCAGGATCCCCCGCGACCCGAAATGGGAGTACAGGCTCGGCAGCTGCCCCCACCGGCAGACGTTGGCGGCCTCGTCCAGCATCACCAGGCCCGGGATGCTCAGACGACCTCCGGGCTGCCGCTTGGCGTGCTCCATAGCCGCCTCGGTCAAGGCCATCGTCAAAGCGGTAACCACGGGGGCCGCCGAGACCGGCCCCTCCTGGCTGAGCAGGTAGAGGGTGTCGGCGCCCGACACAAGGTCCTCAGGACGCAGCTCCGAAATCCAGCCGTTCGGCGTCACCCACGACATGATCCGCTCGTCGGCCGTGAACTCCATGATCTGCTGCGCACCAGCGAAGATACCGGACCTGGTCACCTCGACCATGTTGAGCGTGGCCTGGAGCTCGTCGGCCTTCTCGTGTTCTCCGGCCTGGCGCAGAAGCGCCACGGCCTCGTCGTCACTCGGGTCATTGACCCACTGCTTCACCGCCGCCAGGGATCGTCCCGACTTGGCCGCGGCCAGCAGGAAACGAGCTACCAGGTCACGCGCCCCCGTGTCGAAGAACGGGTTGGCTGGCCGCCGGCCGCCGGCCGGCTGGCGTCCATGAGCGCCTGCGCCATCACAGTGGCGTGCTTGCTATCGGTGACGTAACCCAGCAGGTTCCACCAGAAGGACTGCGGCTCGCCGACGATCTGCTCAGGGTCGAACACCCACACCTGCCCGCGACCACAACGCACCTGCCGCGTGAGCTCGACGATGTCCGACTTGTTGGACGTGGCGACCACGAAGCCCGGAGCCGCCAGGATCCTCGGTACCACCCAGCAGGTCGCCTTCCCCGTCCGGGGGCCCGCGAGAGCGACCGCGACCGCCTCGAAGTCGGAGTACAGGGGCCTGTCATCTCTCACCGCCCGACCCACCGGCAAGCCGAAGCTGTCGGTGCCCACCTTCAAACGGCGTGCCGTAGCCTCCACCTGGTCTCGGCTCAGCGGCTCCGTATCGCGCCGGTAGCCGACCAGCGCCGCCGCCTCATCGCCCCGGCGTCGGCGGGAGCGCGCACCCCGGAGCGCCAGCCACGGCGCCCACGCCACCAGGAGCAGGAAGGCGGCCACGAGGCCGACACATACCCACATGCCGGTGGTCGCCATCAGGGAGCCCCCGAGCAGGGCCACGATCAGCTCGACCGGGTTCCACGACGGCGACGGCCGCCCGGCCCACCACGCCCACAGGTGCACGCCCAGATCCAGGCACGCCGACCCGACCCCGAAGACGACGATGCCCACTCAGATCAGCAGCGTGGAGGGCTCCCACGTCCTGATCTCGTCACGCAGCCTTATCGCCCTCACCGCCTTCGGCAGCGGACATCGTCCACCGCTTGTTGGTGTCGTTGATGTCCAGCTCGGAGTCGGCCAGATGCGGGTGGAACGGCCACCCTGGGGCGTCAAGTGCACAACATCTGCCCCACACCCACCGACCGATTCGTGCGCGTCAGGGCGTCGATCCGGTCCACCAGACCCGACGAGGCGCGCATAATGCGCCACATCTCGTCCATGATCACGTTGTAATGCCGACGCGGTGCCACACCCGCGTCAGCCAGCACCGGCGCCCCGCCACGCTCCTCCAGGATCCGCACCGCGGCATTCAGAATCACCTCCTCCCGGTCGGTGGGCGCCTGAGGACGCACGATGTGAATCAAGGAGACGATCATGTTCTTCTTGCTCTCGTGCGCACTCTGAAGCAACGCCCTGTGGATCCCACGGTTGGCTAGGCCCGGCATGATCCGCCGGATCAGAGTCGACTTGCCCAGCCCGTTGAGCCCCATCACCATGGCCGACGGCGCCGGCACCGCCTACGGCGACGCTGAACCTTCTGCACCGCCGCCGATCAGGCGCTCGCCGACGATCCAGGCGCCCAGAGCGAGCACCACCAGGAACACGACAGCGGCCACGAACCGAGGCAAGAACAACGGACTACCACTATTGCTGCTCCGCCCGCCGGCGGCACCGCACAGGATCGCGCCGGACAGGACGAAAGCGAGGGACGTGGCGCTGTCCTCGCCCTCGCCCCGGCGGTTGGCGAAACCAAGACAAGAGGCGACGTAGATGAGCCCGAAGACGCAGATCGCATAACACGCCCACTTCGCCCAGCCCAGCAGCATGCCCGTCTTGGTGTCCACGCCGGGAGGCGCGACAGGGTCCGAATCCATCCCGCCCAGGCCGGCCCGCAACGCCCCGCCGTGCAGGGACGACACCACGGACAGTACGACATCATTCATGAGTTCTTCCTTCCACTGTTGTTGATGGTCTTGGTGATCCGGAGCACGCGCAGCGACCGGGGCGCCTCGCCGGGCTGAGTCAGCCTCCAGGCCGGCTGCCACGGCACGCTCAGCACCAGGGGGAAGGCCCCCACACGTCGCGGACGAGCCTGTGAAGGGCCTTGGGGCGTCTGCCGGGAGCGTCCGCCCCCAGCAGCAGCCCCACCAGCTCGACCCCCGGGCATGCCCCCTCGACCCACTCCACGGCCGCGGCCCGAGCGGCCTCCAAGCCGGCGGCACAAGTGCGCGCCGTCACCACCGCCCGCACCCCGTCCCCGGACGCGGCCGGCACCGGCCACGACTGGCCCGCGTCCCCCGCATCCAGCAGACCCGCCCACGTCGAGGCGCCCGACCCGCCATGAGCCCCGACGACCCACAGACCCGTCCCCCCGGCGCTTACGTGCCCCAGTCGCCGCGACGCTGTCACCTCGGCCCCAGCGGCCCACCGGCGGTAGTCCACCCTCAGCGCCTCCTCGCCGTCGCCGACCGGCTCAGGCGGCGCGGGCTCCTGTACCCACGGATTACTTCCCATACCCCACACGTAGAACGTGCGCGCACACCACCCGCCCGGAACGAGAAGAGGAGGCTATGACCCTCCGGTACCGCGGTGCTGGCCACACAGGAAAAGACGCGGAAACCAGGGGAAACGAGCATGGCCGTCAGAGCAGAGGTGCACCACCACTGGGCGGTCGCCCGAGGCAACCACCCCGACCGCAAGCCCTCCTACTGCCTCCTGCACGAGTCTCGCTACAATGCCGCCCTGGCGCCCTCTACGACTCCCTCACCCTCAACGAGCTGCACCACCGATCCCGTCGACAGAGCAGGGTGACAGGGCGGCACCCTGCTCTGAAATGTAACCAGCACCACTGAACCACCCTGATCCCGCCGGCGAGCAGGGTGCCAGCGTGACACCCTGCCTCAACACGTGACTAGCGCCGCTGAATCAGGCGTCCCGGTACTCCTGGACCACCCCTGACCAGCACCGACACGTTCCCGACCGCCGCCCGCCAAGACCCTGCATGACAGCGCATCGGCCAAGTCCCGCAGATCTGGGTCGCATAATGCGACCCAGCCCCAGAACATGACCATCATCACACGAATGCGGCTCGGTCGTAGGCGTCCACGACCCACTGGCCCGCTCGGCCAGCTCATCGGCCGCCAGCCCCAGGGCCGCGCGCCAGGACCCCACCACGAGGGTCATCCACGCCCTCGCGCATACGGCGTCCGCCCCCAGGCCCGCCAGGCGCGGGTCGTCACCGGCCCGGGTGGGGCGCCTCGAGGAGCTCCCCAGGGACAATTCGACGACCCTGCGAGTCCCGGCCCAGGCGACGGCTTTGTCCATCCCGGCCCCGATCAGGGCCTCCACCACCGAGGCCAGGACGCCCCCGAAGTCGTCCAGCGCCACCCGCTCGAGATCCACGGTCAGCTCGCCGGGCGAGTCGGTCCCGCGGGGCATCCTGGCGGGCTCGACCAGCACGACCTCCACGCTGTCGCGTCGGGCATTGTCCTTGCGCCCCGTAGCCCGCTAGGTGATCGAGGTCCACATCGCCTATGGCTCCGCCGCGGACCGGCCCCGCAACCAGCACGAGCCGGTTGGCCGCCTGATGCCCCCCGCCCGCCGGCCTCTGCGCACCAGCACCCTGCGGTCTTCCAAACATCGCAGACCACGCAGGACCGTGGACCGGTGCCGACCCGTGGAGGTCACCAGCTACCCCACCGGGCAGATGACCTCGCCGCGCCAGTCCGCCGGGCGCGCGAGCTCATGGACGATCAGCGACTCCGTTGGCGTCAGCCCCTCCAGTCCCCGCGCCCACCGCAACCAGGACACCCGCCCAACCGCGCTCACGACAACCTCCAAAAACCAAGAAGAACAAACACGCACCACCACGGCGCAGACCCGCTACCCGCCGGCTATCAACGACCGAGCTAGCAGGGCCCGCTCCAGATGAGACCTGCCCGGCAACCGCCGGCCGGCCTCAGCCAGCGCCCGACTCCACACCGGATCCGCACCCTGCTCAGCCCCCGACGACGACGCAGCAATTTTCATACTGCGCCGCTCACACCGTCAGCCATCTCAGCCTCCGACCGACGCACAATCTCCGCCGACTCCAACGGAGCCATACCAGGAACAACATTCAGCTCCAACCGCTTCGCCACCAACGACGACAACCGACCCACCCGCGACGGCAGACCCTGATCCACCACCGACCAGATCTGCTCCAGCCGCCAACCAGCCTCCAACCGCTCACGCAACAAGCCCGCCGACCTGCTGCCACCCGCACCGATGGCGGATGGACACCGGCCCCATACGTACCCGCATCCAGAACGACTCGAACGCAGTTCCCTCACCACGACATCCGCCCCTGACCAGGCACCTTGCCCGACACCGCCGACGCTGTCACCTGAGGCGCCAACGCCTCAACATCCGACCGGCGGAACAGCAGCCGCCCGTTCGGCGACACGAGCACCGGTATCTCGCCTGCGCGGGTCCGGGCCCGTAGCGTCCTTGCGGTCACGGACGGCAACTTCAGGAAGGCGGTTGCCTCACGCGGTGACATGTACTCCTGAGTGGTAGTGGTACTTGCACCGCCGATGAGGCGATCAGCTTCACCGTGAATGAGGGTCTCTTCGTCCGCCGTGCGACTCGGCGGAGCCTTGCGCACCATCTGGGGATTACTGGCCCAGGGTAGGTAGGAAGATCTGCGGAACGATCATATGGAGTGCGGAGGACTTGATTCGGACCGGCGAGTTTCTCGGCGTTGATCCAGCATCTCTGCTGCCCCACCGGGTCGAGGGCGCTCCCGCCGCGGGAAGAGGCAGCGGACCGAGCGGAGGAGATGCGGTGCCCCGGACAGGATTCGAACCTGCGGCCTTCTGCTCCGGAGGCAGACGCTCTATCCACTGAGCTACCGGGGCCCGAGGCGGAACTGTACCATCGCTCGGTCTGCGGACCGAATCCTGAGCGGCCCCGGTGCGAGACCTGGCCCGAGAACGGGCAGCCCCCGCTGCTGCTGCGCCGCCTTCAGCCTCGTCCCGTCAGCGTCAGCCAGATGAGGGCCAGATTGAGCGCGATGATGAGTGCGGCGCAGCCGCGGCTGGTCCAGCGCAGTGCGGCGCCGTCGCGCCACCGGCCCATGACCGGGCGCGACCCGGTCAGTCCCACCAGCGGCACGAGTGCGAAGGGGATGCCGAAGGACAGCACGACCTGGCTGACGACGAGGGCCCAGGTGGGTTCGGTGCCCGCCGCCAGGATGAGCAGCGCCGGAATGAGGGTGAGCAGCCGCTGCAGGAGAATCGGAATGCGCACGTGCAGCAGACCGTCCATGATCTCGGCTCCGGCGTAGGCGCCCACCGACGTTGAGGCGAGTCCCGAGGCCAGGAGTCCGACGGCGAAGACGACTCCCACCCCCGCGCCCAGCGAGGCGGTGATCGCCGCATGGGCCCCTTCGATCGTGTCGGTGCCCTCGGCCCCCGACAGGGCGGAGGCGGCCAGGAGCAGCAGTGCGATGTTGACCATTCCGGCCAGTCCGAGCGCCCATACGACGTCGACGCGTGTGGCCCGCACGAGGCGCGCGATCCTGGCTCGCCGTTTTCCGACTCCGTCCCGCGACCCCGCCTGTGCGGCTCCGGCGGCCGGGTCTCGGCTCTGTGGCTCTGCCTGCTCGCCCGTCCCGCCGTGATGGTCGCGCACGAGGGAGGAGTGAAGGTAGATGGCGTGCGGCATGACGGTGGCGCCGAGCATGGAGGCGGCCACGAGCAGAGAGTCGGTGCCTTCCAGGCGAGGAACGAGACCGTGCGCCACGTGACCCCAGTCGGGCGGAGCGGCGAGGAGACCGCCGACGAAGCCGATCGTGACGATGACGAGCAGACCGATGATCAGTCCTTCGAAGGTCCGCTGGCTGCGGCGCTGCTGGACGGCCAGGAGGAGCAGTGAGATCGCGCCGATGATGCAGCCTCCCACCAGCAGCGGCGTGCCGACCAGGAGGTTGAGGGCGATGGCACCGCCGATCACTTCCGCCAGGTCCGTGGCCACGGCCACTAGTTCGGCCTGGGCGAAGAAGGCCAGCCGGCTGCGGTGCCCGAGCCGACTCCGCAGCAGCTGCGGCAGCGAGCGGCCGGTGACGATGCCGAGCTTGGCGCTCTGGTACTGGATGAGGACCGCCATGACGTTGGCCAGCACGAGAACCCATACGAGGGCGTAACCGTAGCGGGCGCCGGCCGTGATGTTCGCGGCGACGTTGCCGGGGTCGACGTAGGCGACGGCGGCGACGAAGGCCGGGCCGAGAAGTGCGAGCAGGCGGTGGCGCGCGGGTGCGGGCCGCAGTGCGGGTGCGTGGGCACGTGCGATGCGTGCGACGGCGTCGGGTCCGTCCGCCACGGGTGCGGGCCCGGATGATGGATCGGGCCCGGGGAGGCCGGCGGAGGGGGCGTGGGAGTCGTCGAGCATGATGGCATGGCCTTGTCGGAGCACGCGGGGCGGAAGCCGGCCGCGAGTTTTAGGTTCTCCGAAAATTCTAGCGCGTCCGGCGCTCCAGCGTCCTCTCATCGATCCGTCGACTCGCCCCCGCGGCAGCTACGACGATTGGAGCGCGAGATGCCGATGCGCCGCGGTCTGGGACCGGTTCGCCAACAGCGGGGTCCGAGGACGGAGCAATGTCTCCTGAGAGCCTCTCGCCGCGCGACTTCCGCGGCTCGCTCTCGGAATACGCCCTTGTGCCGCTCCGCTAACCTATGCCCCGTGACTCCCGAAGAGCTCGCTGAAGCGATCCGCACCATCCTGACCAGCGCCGTCGCCGACGGCTCTCTCGCCCTGAGCCCCCAGGAGGTGCCGCTTCCTCGAGTCGAGCGGCCCCGCAGCCGCGACCACGGTGACTGGTCCACCAACGTCGCCATGCAGCTGGCCAGGAAGGCCGGCACCGAGCCGCGGGCACTGGCCGACCTGCTCGCCCCCCGCCTGGCCGAGGTCGACGGTATCGCCTCCGTGCAGGTGGCCGGACCCGGTTTCCTCAACGTCCGCCTGGACGCCGGGGCCGCCGGCGAACTCGCCCGCACCATCGTGGAGGTGGGCGAAGCGTACGGGTGCAACCAGACCCTCGCGGGTCAGAGCATCAACCTCGAATACGTCTCCGCCAACCCCACGGGCCCCGTTCACCTGGGCGGCGCCCGGTGGGCCGCCGTCGGCGACTCCCTGGCTCGCGTGCTCTCCGCCTGCGGGGCCGCCGTGACCCGCGAATACTACTTCAACGATCACGGCACCCAGATCGACCGCTTCGCCCGCTCGCTACTCGCCTCGGCCCGCGGCCGGGACACCCCCGAGGACGGCTACGGTGGCGCCTACATCGTCGAGATCGCGCGTCAGGTCGCCGCCGACGAGGTCGCCGCCGGCCGCCCCGACCCCGCCGGCCTGCCCGACGCGGAGGCGACGGAGGTCTTCCGCGCTCGCGGCGTCGACCTCATGTTCGCCGCCGTCAAGGCTGAACTGCACGCCTTCCGCTCGGACTTCGACGTCTTCTTCCATGAGGACTCCCTGCACTCGTCTGGTGCCGTGCTCGCCGCCATCGACCGCCTGCGGGGGCGGGGCATGATCGTCGAGCGAGACGGCGCCACCTGGCTGCGCACCACCGTCTTCGGCGATGACAAGGATCGGGTCCTCATCAAGTCCGACGGCGAGGCCGCCTACTTCGCCGCGGACGTGGCCTACTACCTGGACAAGCGCTCGCGCGGCGCCGACTGCGCCATCTACCTGCTGGGCGCCGACCACCACGGCTACATCGGCCGCATGATGGCGATGTGCGCGGCCTTCGGCGACGAGCCGGGCGTCAACATGCAGATCCTCATCGGCCAGCTCGTCAACCTGATCAAGGACGGGGCGCCCGTGCGCATGTCCAAGCGCGCCGGCACCATCGTCACCCTGGACGACCTGGTCTCCGCCGTGGGAGTGGACGCTGCCCGCTACGCCCTGGCCCGCTCATCCATGGACTCCGCCATCGACATCGACCTGGATCTGCTGGCCTCCACGTCCAACGAGAACCCCGTCTACTACGTTCAGTACGCCCACGCGCGAACCCGCAACGTGGCCCGCAACGCCGCCGAGCACGGCGTGACCCGCCGATCCGGTTTCTCCCCGGCGGCGCTGGACGACCCGGCGGACTCGGCTCTGCTGGGCGCCCTCGCCCGGTTCCCGGCGGTCGTCGCCCAGGCCGCGAGCCTGCGCGAGCAGCACCGTGTGGCTCGCTATCTCGAGGAGCTCGCGGCCGCTTATCACACGTGGTACGCCGCCACCCGCGTCACCCCCCGCGGGAACGATCCGGTCGCGCCCGGCCATGTCGCCCGCCTGTGGCTCAATGACGCCGTGTCCCAGGTCATCGCCAACGGCTTGTCCCTGCTGGGCGTCAGCGCGCCCGAGCGCATGTGACCGGTAGGCGCACCCGCACCGGTAGTGCCGACGTCTGGAGGAGGAGTTATGACCGCCGTGTCCGTGCCGGCGGGGGAGGCCCCGCTCGGCTCCCTTATCGCCCCCGAGCCCGATGAGCGCCCCGACCTGTGGCCCTCGACCGCCCGCCGCGGCGACGACGGCTCTTTGCGTATCGGCGGGCGCTGCTTGACTGAGATCCTGGCCGAGGCCCCCACCCCCGTCTTCGTCCTGGACGAGGCGGACCTGCGCGGTCGCGCCGCCACCTGGAGTGCCGCCATGGCCGAGGAGTTCTGGCCCGACTACGGCATGAACGGCGGCGAGGCCTTCTACGCCGGCAAGGCCTTCCTCTCCACGCGGGTGGCCCGCACCGTCCTGGAGCAGGGCATGGGCATCGATACCGCCAGCCGAATCGAACTCGCCGTCGGCTTGGCCGGGCTGGTCGCCGTCGACGGCGAGCGGGCCGCATCGCGCGCCGCCCGCCTCGGCCTGCACGGCAACGGCAAGACTCTCGACGAGATTCGTACGGCCCTGAGCCACCGGGTCGGCCACCTCGTCCTGGACTCACTCGATGAGGTCGCGCTCGCGACCCGGGCCGTGCGCCAGTTGCGCGAGGCCGGTGTTTACGCCCACGGTGAGACCGGCGTCGTCATGCTGCGCCTGACCACCGGCGTCCATGCCGGCGGGCACGAGTTCATCTCCACCGGTCATGAGGACCAGAAGTTCGGCGTCTCGGTCGTCTCCGGCCAAGCCGCTCGCGCCATTGAGGCCGTCCACGCCGCTCCCGAGTTGCGGCTCGCCGGCCTTCACTCCCACATCGGCTCTCAGATCTTCGATCTGGCCGGCTTCCGGGAGGCGGTCGGCATCGTCCTGCGGATGCGCCACGCCCACCCCGACGCCGCCGGGGCACTGTGCGAGGAGGTCGACCTCGGCGGCGGCTACGGCATTGCCTACACCGGAGCCGATCCCGTAGCGCCGAGCGCCGCACAGGTGGCGCGCGCCCTGGCCGAGGCTGTGCGCGGCATCTGCGCCGACTTGGGCGATGCTGTACCGCGCGTATCGGTCGAGCCGGGTCGCAGCGTCGTCGGTCCCACCACCGTCACCCTGTACACGGTCACCGGCCTCAAGCGCGTCGAGCTGGGCGACGGCGCCGGCCGCCTGTACGTCAGCGTCGACGGCGGTATGAGCGACAATATCCGCCCCGCCCTGTACGGCGCCGCCTATACGGCGCTGATCGCGGGTCGCCGTTCTGATCCCGCCGCGGGGCTGGTGCGCGCCCGCGTGGTCGGCAAGCACTGCGAGAGCGGCGATGTCGTCGTGCGCGACGTCGACCTGCCCGGCGATCTCGCGGTGGGCGATGTGCTGGCCGTTCCGGCGACCGGCGCCTACGGACGGTCCATGGCATCGAGTTACAACCTGTTCACCCGGCCCGGCGTGGCCTGGGTGGCCGACGGCGAGCAGGGCTGGGTGCTGCGCCCCGAGACCACTGAGGACCTGTTCCGCCTGGAGGGGGAGTAGGCCAACCCGGACCGGTGGGGCGGAGCCGCCGCGCCGGTGAGTTGGCCCGCGCGAGGGACGTTGAGGCAGGATCTGGGCTACGGCGTTCTGCCGGGAGCCCCTCGGCGGTCATGCCCGTGTGCATCGCCCGCCCGTCAAGCGTCAGCAGATCCAGTAGCCAGCCAAGGAGCCCTGAATGTCCTGTTTTTCTCGCAGATCCCTTCTCCTAGCCGTGGGCGCGTCCGGCGTCGCGATGATGGCCTCCACCGGCGCGGCGGTCGCCGACGAGGAGTCCTACTACACCGATGCGGGGCTGACCGCAGGTCAGTCCGTCGACCATCACCAGGCACCCACCCTGGGCCCCAACCAGACCGCGACCTCCAAGTTCACGGTCAATTTCCGCTCACTCGACGCCCCCCTGTACGCCAACACCTATGTGCGGTGCACCGGGACGGATCGGTACTCGGCGTCTTTGGTCAACAGGGAGGACCGGCTCAGGCTCCGCCTGCACAAGCTGGTCGACAATCAGACGACCGCCCTCGGGGAAGTCGCGTCGATTCCGCTGGCCGACTTGCCCGATTCCGAGGAGGAGTGGACCGTGGTCCTGGGCGTCGAGGGGAACAGACTCACAGCGAGCGCCGAGTCGGGTTCCACCAGCCTGACCGCTTCGGCCGACGACAGCGCCATCAACGACGGCGCGTACATCGTTCAGAACTTCTACCTGTCCCGGACGGGGAGCACGGCGACCGTCAAGCGCGCCTGCCTCGATCAGGCCTCCAGCAGCGAACGGACCGATGTCGTGCGCGACGAGACCTTCTCCACCCTGGTCTTCGAGGACACGTTCGACGCCGGCTCCGACTTCGCTGAGGGCAAGTGGGCGGAGTACGTCGACGGGATCTCGCCGTACCACCACCTGGATGCGACCAGCTGCCTCGATCACGACTGGGGCGTCGTCGACGTCGAGGCTCATGACGTGGCCGACGGCTGCGGCCGTCTGTGGTGGCGCCTGCGCAGGAATGAGGACGGCTCGCTCAACCCCGAGACCGGCTGGCAGAACACGATCGACACAGCGAACGGGGAGACGACCCTGCGCTACTACGACGAGGCCTACGTCACCACCGAGGACACCGACGGCGAGGGCTCACTTCAGAACTTTGTTTACGGCCGTTTGGAGAGCCGGATCAGATTCTCTCAGGAGATCGAGGGCCTGTGGGGCGGGCTCCGGCTGCAGCCGGACGACCGGTCCAACGGCGGGGAGATCGACGTCGCCGAGGCCTATGGCGGCGGGGACGCCACCGGCATCGTCGGGGCGACGGTCCACTTCTCGCAGACCGACGACCCCTCCACGAGGAAGCCGCAGGACATCCTCCCCCGCCCCGACCTGACCGAGTTCCACACCTATGCGGTGGAGAAGACCCCCTCACGAATCACGTTCTACGTCGACGACGCCCGCTTCCACGAGGTGCTGCGCGAGGACGGCGAGGAGCTGTTCGACTCGTGCTTCGGTCCCGACTCTCCCTACCACGTCTGCCTGAGCACCCGGGTCGGTTGCATGTCCTGGGACGACGCACCCGACCCGTCGGTCTTCGAGCAGGCCAGCATGGACGTGGACTACGTTCGCGTCTGGGCGATGGACTGAGGCGGCCGAGCGGCCCGACCCGCTCAGCGCGGTCTGACGACCCGGCCCGAAGGATTCATTCGTGCGATCCGGATCCGGAACCTCCCCTACTCCTCCAGGAGGAGTCGATGGGGAGGAGAATCCGTCCGGCGGCACTACTCCTCGGATGAGACTCTTCTTACAGTCGGGTCATGGATATCGCGCGCTCATCCCTGGAGGTCCCGCCCCCGTCCCGGGGTCGTCGGGCCGCTCCTTCGCAGGTGCGTCACCCCCTGCTGGAGAGCAATACGGCGGCCGCCTGGGCGCTGGCGACCTGCGTTCTGATCGGCGCGGTGCTCGTGATCGGCGTTCATCCTCCGCTCCGGGGGGCGGCCGGGCTGCTGATCGTCCTGCTCGGACTTGCGGGCTGGACGACGTTGACGGTGCGTCTGGTCAGGCGGAGGGGGCGGTGATCGCGCCTTCGCAGCGCCGGCCGGCGGACGGGGATGATTCGGTCCCAGACGGGTGCGCATGATGGGGAGGGGCGGCGCCGCCCGCGGCGCTCGCGAGCGCTGAGGCCGACGCCGCCCTCCACCCGCACGGCGGACATGTGCCGTTGCGGCGCCGGCGCCTATGCTGTGTCGGACAGTTCCCGTGCGTCCCGTCGGACGCCCTCACCGCCGACAACATCCCAAGGTGGTTCCACGTGCCCGCCCGCCCCCAGCAGCCCGCCTCCTCCCGCGCCCTCACGGTCGGCGTCCTCGGTTCCGGCACCGTCGGCACCCAGGTCGTGCGTCTCCTTCTGGAGCAGGCCGATGACTTCGCCGCGCGCTCCGGCGCACGCCTGGAGATCACCGGCATCGCCGTGCGCGACCTCGACGCGCCCCGCGACGCGGTCGTCCCCCGTGAGCTGCTCACGATCGACGCCACCGCGGTGGCCACGGGAAACGACCTCGTCATCGAGCTCATCGGTGGGATCGAACCCGCCCGCACCCTCATTCTGGCGGCCTTCACCGCCGGCGCAAGCGTCATCACCGGTAACAAGGCTCTCATCGCCGCCCACGGCCCCGAGCTCTATGCCGCGGCAGCCGCGGCCGGCGTCGACTTCTACTACGAGGCCGCTGTCGCCGGTGCCATCCCCGTCGTCTACGCCTTGCGGGAGTCCATGGCCGGGGACCGGGTCGTCTCCGTGCTCGGGATCGTCAACGGCACCACCAACTACATCCTGGACGAGATGAGCGTCAAGGGCCTGACCTTCGAGGCCGCCCTGGCCACCGCTCAGACGCTCGGCTACGCGGAGGCTGATCCGACTGCCGATGTTGATGGCCTCGACGCCGCCGCCAAGGCGGCCATCATCGCCTCTCTCGCCTTCCACACCCGTGTGGGTCTGGATGACGTGCAGGTCGAGGGCATCCGGACGGTCACCGCCGACGACATCCGCGAGGCCCGCGCCTCAGGCTGCGAGATCAAGCTTCTGGCCATCGCCCAGCGCCGCGACGACGATCACGCCCGCGGCATCTCGGTGCGGGTGCACCCCGCACTCGTGCCGACCGAGCATCCGCTGGCCTCCGTTCACGGAGCCTTCAACGCCGTCCTCGTCGAGGCCGAGTCCGCCGGGCGTCTCATGTTCTACGGGCAGGGCGCGGGCGGCGCCCCGACCGCCTCCGCGGTGCTCTCCGACGTCGTGGCCGCGGCGTCCCATCGGGTCAACGGCGGTCAGGCCCCCCGGGAGTCCAACTACGCCCGCCTGCCGATCCTCGGCCCGGAGTCCGCCGTCACCCGGTATCAGGTTCAGTTGCGCGTGGACGATCAGCCCGGCTCCCTGGCCATCGTGGCCGGCGTCTTCGCCGATAACGGCGTGTCCATCGACTCGGTGCGTCAGAGTTCCTATGTCGGAGGGCAGCAGGCGATCGTCACCATCGTCACCCACCCGGCCAGCGTCTTCCACCTGGATGCGGCCGTCGGCGCGTTGCGCGACGAGGCCCGCGTGCTGGAGGTCGTCTCCGTCCGGCGCGTCGAAGGGCAGTGACCGTGCGCCTGGGCAATGAGCGGGCCGCCGTGCGAGTACCGGCGACCACGGCCAATATGGGGCCCGGCTTCGACTCCTTCGGCATGGCCTTCCGCTATTACGACGAGGTCGAGGCCCGTGCGACCGTCGGCGCCACGCACGTGCGCGTCGAGGGCGTCGGGGAGGGGGCCGTGGCCACCGACGATTCCAACCTCGTCGTACGGGCGCTGCGCGCCGGGCTCGAGTCCGTCGGCGCACCTCAGGCCGGCTTCGAGATGCGTTGTCTCAATCGCATTCCGCACGGCGGGGGCATGGGCTCATCGGCGTCGGCCGTTGTGGCGGGCCTCATACTCGCCCGTGGTCTGCTCTCCGAGCCGCAGGCCCTGGACGACGGCGAGGTCTTCCGCCTCGCCACCGACTTCGAGGGTCATCCCGACAATGTCGCTCCCGCCGTCTTCGGAGGGGCGACCGTCGCCTGGACGGAGGCCGACGGTGAGCCTCGGGCCGCGCCCATTCCGGTGGACGGCTCGCTGCCGGTGAGCCTCCTGATTCCGCCGCCCGTGACGCGATTGAGCACCGCGCAGGCGCGCAGGGTTCTGCCCGAGTCGGTTCCGCGAGCCGATGCCCTGTTCAACACCTCGCGCGCCGCTATCCTCATGCTGGCGCTGACCGGACGCCCCGATCTGCTCATGGTCGGCACCGAGGACCGGCTGCACCAGGATTACCGGCGCAATGTCCTGCCCGCATCGATGGCGGTCATGGACTCCCTGCGCGCTCAGGGCTATCCGGCGGTCATCTCCGGGGCCGGCCCCACCGTGTTCGTCCTGGCGGATGTCGCCCAGCAGACCCGTTTCACGCTCGAGCGCCACGGTTGGACAGTCCTGCGTCCGGGTATTGATCTCAACGGCGCTCAGTCGGTTCGGGCCATCGGGTGACGCGCTGAGGGCTCGGTGGCGCATCCGGCCGCAGAGGGCGGGACGGGCCCGATCTGTCGCGCCGATTGCATTCCGCCCATGGTGGACGCGATGGGCGTTGTGGACAACGTCGTGCTGAATGCTGCTACTGTATCCGGTGACGACATCGCGGATCGCACCGCGCCGTCGTTACGCACCGGCTCTCGGCCCGTGGTCAGCCCCCGGCGCCGCCCGGTGCGCGACTCTTTCCCCGTGATGATTCCGGGGCAGTCCCCACCTGATGCACTCCACCCGATCGGGTAAGCGCATTACCACACCGTAAGGACACTCGTGACAGAGACCTCCAGCGCCCAGCCCTCGCTGTCCACCATGCGTCTTGCAGAGCTTCAGCAGCTCGCGTCCTCGATGGGCCTCAAGGGCACTTCGCGCATGCGCAAGAGTGAGCTCGTCGCTGCTATCCGCAGCGGCGGGGCCTCTGCGCCCGCCACCCCGCTCGCCGGCGACACCGGGCCGACGACGCCTCCGGCCGCGGCCGAGTCGACCGGCGAGAAGCCCGCCGTGGAGGCGGACGAGACCGAGGCGGGGACGGATCGGACGAAGGCCGTCGAGAAGGCGGATAAGTCTGAGGTCGTCGAGACTCCGTCGTCGCCGTCGCTCGCGGTTGAGCGGGCCGACGCGCAGGATGACAGCCAGCCGATCGAGGCGCAGACCCACCCGCGACGCCGTCGTGCGGCTGCAGCGGGCGGCGCGCCGCGCGCCGAGACCCCCGTCCTCGATCCGTCGACCCGCTCGGGGGAGCGCACCGACCAGGCCGATCATGGCGCTTCCGGTGAGGGTCGTTCCCGCAGGCAGGCGCGCGGGCGGGATGCTCAGCGCAGCGAGGAGCAGGGTTCTGCGGATTCATCCCGTCGCGGACGCCGGCGAATCCAGGCCGCTGCCGGTTCGCCCGAGCGGGCTGTGCATGACCAGCCCGACTCCTCGCCCGAAGACCACCTCGATGCGAAGGCCGCACTCATGCGCGATCTCGCCGATGCCACCGGCACCGCCGCCATCGAGCCCAACGGACGCAAGCGTCGCGATGGCGGTCAGGGCAACGAGAACAGTTGGGAGGAGGAGGGGCGCAGCAGCGGCGGTGGGCGCCGTCGTCGCGGTCGCAAGCGCCGTGACCGCGATCGTGACCGCGACGGCTCTCAGGGCGATAATGGCCAGGGCCGTAACCAGCAGTCGCGCGAGGATGAGGTCCTCCTACCGGTGGCGGGCATTCTCGATGTCTCCGACCGTCAGCACGCCTACCTGCGCACTTCCGGCTACCTTCAGGGGCCCAAGGACGTCTACGTCTCGAACCAGCAGATCAAGGACAACGGCTTGCGTCCCGGCGACGCCATCACCGGATGGGTCCGTGAGGGCGGCGAGACCTCTCACCCCGGCGGGGGTCATCAGGGGCGCGGGAACCGCCGCCAGAATCGGGCGAACCGTCAGAAGTACAACCCCCTGGTGAGCGTCGAGGCCGTCAACGGAATGGAGCCAGAGCGCGCCAGGCGCCGCCCGGAGTTCACCAAACTCACTCCACTCTACCCGCAGGAGCAGCTGCGCCTGGAGACCACGCCTAAGGCCCTCACCCCGCGCGTCATCGATCTGGTCGCTCCCATCGGCAAGGGGCAGCGAGGCCTCATCGTCTCTCCGCCCAAAGCGGGTAAGACCATTATTCTGCAGCAGATCGCCAACGCGATCGCTGTCAACAACCCCGAGGCCCATCTCATGGTCGTGCTCGTCGACGAGCGGCCCGAGGAGGTCACCGACATGCAGCGCACGGTCAAAGGCGAGGTCATCGCCTCGACCTTCGACCGTCCCGCCTCGGATCACACGACCGTGGCCGAGCTCGCCATCGAGCGCGCCAAGCGGCTGGTCGAGCTGGGTCAGGATGTCGTGGTGCTGTTGGATTCCATCACTCGCCTGGGCCGCGCTTACAACCTGGCCGCCCCGGCCAGCGGCCGCATCCTGTCCGGCGGTGTGGATGCCAGCGCGTTGTACCCCCCCAAGCGCTTCTTCGGCGCCGCTCGCAACATTGAGAATGGCGGATCGCTCACGATTCTCGCCACGGCTCTGGTGGAAACGGGCTCGAAGATGGACGAGGTCATTTTCGAGGAGTTCAAGGGCACCGGCAATATGGAGCTGCGTCTGTCGCGTCAGCTCGCCGAGAAGCGCATCTTCCCGGCCGTGGACGTGGCCGCCTCCTCCACCCGCCGTGAGGAACTGCTCATCGATCCCGCCCAACTCAAGATCATGTGGCGGCTGCGCCGTCTATTCACCGGGCTCGAGCAGCAGCAGGCGCTCGAGCTGGTCATCGGCAAGCTCAAAGACACCAGTTCCAACGCCGAGTTCCTCATGGTCATCTCCAAGACGACGCCGGCCGGCACGTCGCTGTCCGACACGGACGACGAATAGGCGCTGCACGCGTCGGAATCGAGCGGTCTGCGTCCCGTACGCGCCCCGGCGGCGGCCGGGCGCGTGCTGCATACTGCGGTCGGTCGCCCAGCGAGGAGGCGACGAAGGGGTAACGATTCGGTGCTACCATGACTCCGGGTCGTCGCTTGCGCGGAGTCGGGCTGAAGGCGGCGGACTTGATCCTCCCCCCGTTGTGCTTAAGGACATCTGATGAAGCGCTCCCACCTCACGTCCGCTCTGCTCGGTGCTGTGCTGGTCGCCGGTCTTCTCACCGCCCCGGCGAGTGCCTCGGAAGGAGCCCCGCCCGGTGCGGATCCTTCGGTCTCCGGCGCTGATCATGCTTCGCGGACTTCTGACGGGCAGCCGGCGCAGGCCGGTGCGGCGGTATCCGGTGAGGCGTCGTCGGGTGCTCGGTCGGATGCGGCTGGTGAGGCTGTTTCGAGCGCTTCGAGTGCTCGGGTTCCGCAGGGTTCTGAGCGGTTGTCGCAGGATCCGGATGCGGCCGAGGGGTCCGCCGCTGTGTCGTCGGATGCGGCTGGTGGGGCGTCCGTCGCGGATGGCCCGGTGGCGCCCGAGGCGGATCCGACTGTCTCGTCTTCGACGACGACGCCCGGGGACTCCTCCGCTTCGAGTGCTCGGGTTCCGCAGGGTTCTGAGCGGTTGTCGCAGGATCCGGATGCGGCCGAGGGGTCCGCCGCTGTGTCGTCGGATGCGGCTGGTGGGGCGTCCGTCGCGGATGGCCCGGTGGCGCCCGAGGCGGATCCGACTGTCTCGTCTTCGACGACGACGCCCGGGGACTCCTCCGCTTCGAGTGCTCGGGTTCCGCAGGGTTCTGAGCGGTTGTCGCAGGATCCGGATGCGGCCGAGGGGTCCGCCGCTGTGTCGTCGGATGCGGCTGGTGGGGCGTCCGTCGCGGATGGCCCGGTGGTGTCCGGGGAGGATCCGACTGTCTCGTCTTCGACGACGACGCCCGGGGACTCCTCCGCCAACGCTGACGTCGCGCAGGATCCCGGATCCGCGCCCACCCGGTCCTCCGGCGTCATCTCCTCGACCGTCACCGGTGACGAGGGGATGACCATGAGCAATGTCCAGTACAGCGACGAGGCCTCGATCGTCTCCATCCACCGCACCGGCTGCATCATCACCTTCGAGGTCCAGATCAGCACCGCCGGCACGTACACGATCGGCGTGTGGGACGACGGCGAGCAGATCGGCTCCCCGACGGTGTCCGGAGAGGCCGATTCGACGGTCACGACCACATACACGATGGGCGCGGACATCGGCACTCGCGCCTGGGGCTACGACTTCGTCCTGGAGACCGCCGATGAGTCGACCGTCCAGGTCATCACCTGGGACTTCGAGGGGTCTGACAGGGTGATGACCCAGTGCGCCGTTGACTCCGTCGCCGTTGGCTCCGCCGGCGGTGACGCCAGCGGCGGCGGGGCACCCGCCACGGCGCCTTCGGGACCGACCCGGGAGCTCGCCAGGACCGGTTCAGCTGCCGGTATCACGGCCTTCGCCGCCATAGTGCTGGTCGGTTCGGGCGTCTCCCTGCGTCTCGCTCGCCGGCGGGTTTGACCCGACTCCTCTCACCAGCCGGGACTGACGCGCAGCGGCGCCGCAGCACTCTCGTCAGGTTGCGGCGCCGCCGCTAATGATTCAGGGATCGCGCAGGTCTTCCGGAGCTTTCGGGGAGATGACGGGACTGGGATATCCTGCCCTCGACGGAGAATGTCACCCATCTCTCGAATCAGAGGTGGCTCCGCATGTTGTGCGTCGGCGGGGTGGACGGCATAATCACCCTTCGGCTTCCGGTTCACCTGCGCGGCACTTGCGTGGGACCCGGGGCTCTCTGATGCTAAGGAGACACCATGAAGCAGGGGATCCACCCCGACTACGTGCCCACACGGATCACGTGCACCTGCGGCAACACCTTCGAGACCCGGTCCACTGTCACCTCCGGTGAGATCCGCGTCGACGTCTGCTCGGCGTGCCACCCGTTCTACACGGGCAAGCAGAAGATCCTCGACACCGGCGGTCGCGTGGCCCGTTTCGAGGCCCGCTACGGTAAGCGCAAGAAGTAATCGATCCTTTCGACGCCGACGGACGCTTCTTGTGAGCGCCGTCGGCGTTGCCGTATCTTCTCCCGGCCTTGTGCACCCGCGCAGAAGCACGAGGATCGGCAGGAGCCGATCCGTGTGTCCGATGCCACTGTTTCGATCCATCTTGAACCATCCCGACGCTCCGAAGACATCCGGACAGTCATGAGTGAGGACTTCTCCGTCGTCGAGCCGATGCTCGCCGAGTACGCAGGCCTCGAGCGCAATATGGCTGACCCTGCCGTCGCCTGCGATCCGAATGCCATGCGGCGTCTGGGACGTCGCTACGCCGAACTCGGCCGGGTGGTGAGCGCCTACCGCGCCTGGCGGGCCGCTTCGGCGGACCTGGCCGACGCACGCGATCTAGCTGCCGACGACGCCGACTTCGCAGCCGAACTGCCGGAGCTCGCCCGGGTCGAGACAGCGGCCGCCGACCGTCTGCGCGAAGTCCTCGTCCCACGCGATCCGGACGACGCCCGCGACGTCATCATCGAGGTCAAGGCCGGTGAAGGCGGTGAGGAGTCGGCGCTGTTCGCCTCCGACCTGGCCCGCATGTACACCCGCTACGCCGAGCGCCAGGGATGGGCCGTGGAGGTCCTCGACGCCACCGATTCCGACTTGGGTGGGTACAAGGACGTGCGCCTGGCCATCAAGGCTCGCGGCGCCGTCGAGCCCTCCGACGGCGTGTGGGCGCACCTGAAGTACGAGGGCGGCGTCCACCGCGTCCAGCGCGTCCCCGTTACCGAGAGTCAGGGTCGTATCCACACCTCGGCCGCCGGCGTGCTCGTCATGCCCGAGGCCGACGACCCCGGCGAACTCGCGATCGATGCCGCCGATCTGCGCATCGACGTCTTCCGCTCCTCCGGTCCGGGCGGGCAGTCCGTCAACACCACGGACTCGGCCGTGCGCATCACTCACCTGCCCACCGGAATCGTCGTCTCCATGCAGAATGAGAAATCCCAGTTGCAGAACAAGGAGGCGGCCATGCGCGTGCTGCGCGCTCGTCTGCTCGCTGAACGCGCCGCAGCCGCGGCCGAGCAGGAGGCCGATGCCCGCCGCTCACAGGTGCGCACCGTCGACCGTTCCGAGCGCATCCGCACCTACAATTTCCCCGAGAATCGCGTCGCCGACCACCGTACCGGCTTCAAGGCCTACAACCTCGACGCCGTCCTCGACGGCGACCTCGGCCCGGTGATCGCCTCTGCCATCGCCATGGACGAGGCTGAACGGTTATCCCAGGTGAGTGAGGGCAGTGGCTCCTGAGGTGTGCGGCGGCGCGCCTGCGGGCGCGGTGGACCGTTACGGCCTGCGGGCGCTGGTGCGCCAGGCGGCCGGTCGGCTGGCGGCGGCCGGGGTGACCAGCCCCCAGGTCGACGCCCGGATCCTGGCCGAGCACCTTCTAGGGCGGCCTCTGCCGCTGGCCGACGGCGCCGACGGCGACTTCTCGGCCGCCTATGACGCGTTGGTGCTGCGCCGGGAGTGCCGCGAGCCTCTTCAGCACGTCATCGGACGCATGTGGCTGCGGGGTGCCGAGCTCATCAGCCGCCCCGGCGTGTTCATCGTGCGCCCGGAGACCGAGGTGGTGGCCGGTGCCGCCATCGAGGCCGCCCGTGAGGCGATGGCCGGCGGCGGGGGAGTGGTCCTGACCGCTGACCTGTGCACCGGATCGGGTGCGATCGCCGCCTGCGTCGCCGAGGAGGTGCGGGGCGCTCGGGTGGTCGCCGTCGAGATCAGCGAGACGGCCGCGGCCCTGGCCCGTGAGAACTGCGAGCGGCTGGTTCCCGGACGCGTCGAGGTGATCCACGCCGACGCCACCGACCCGCTGGTCCTCCATGACCTCAACGGGCAGGTCGACGTCGTCGTCTCCAACCCGCCCTACGTGCCCGCCGGCGCCGTGGAGGATGCCGAGACGTCCCGGCACGAGCCCGCCGTGGCGCTCTACGGCGGGGGACCCGACGGGCTGGACATTCCCGTCGACGTCCTCGTGCGTTCGGTCGCCCTGCTGCGTACCGGCGGTGTGCTCGTCATGGAGCACGACCACGAGCAGGGGGCCCTGCTGCGGGCGGCCGCGCTCGAGGCCGGGTTCGAGCAGGCCGAGACCGGTCAGGACCTCACCGGCCGCGACCGCTACCTGCGTGCCGTTCGGTAAGCAGCCCCAAGCGGGTTAACGGTGTCTATACGCCCTATGCCGTAGTTGTTATGGCTCCTGGGTGTTGTCTCTGGAAAGCGGGTCCGCCGACTCGTGGATTACCGTGGTGGCGTCCTCCAGGAACTCAATGAGCTGATCGACCTGGCTGCCCGGCCAGTTCTCGACCAGGGCGGTCAGTCTCCGGTTGGCGGGCAGGAATATCTCGGCGAGACGATCAACGCTTGTGGCGTGGATGGTGAAGGAACGCAGATCCGTCTCGCTGGGGCGACGCTCAACCCAGCCATCGCGGACGAGTCGCCGCAGTACACTCGTCATCGTTGTCGTACCCATCCGGGTTCGGCGGGCGAGAGAGGTGGGGGTCTGCGGACCGTCGCGGTGCAGGACGTCGAGCACAGCCAGATCGCTGTCATTGAGTCCTGTTCGCGCCGCAACAGCGCGGTTGCTGGCGGCCAGCTCGCTGTTCAAGGCGCGCAGCGCCCGGATGAGACGTTGATCGTGAATCCGTCTGCTCAAGCGATCCTCCTGATCGGGATGAACGTGGACGAGTGTCAGGATAGGTCGACGACGAGCTTGCCACGGACGTGCCCCGTCATCAGGTCGGTGTAGGCAGCGCGAACCTGCTCAACCGTGAAAGAGTAAGTATGAGCGATCTCGACCGTGATGACATCGTCCGCCACCAGCTGCGCCACCTCCTCGAGGTCGCCGCGTCCACTGCTGTGTCGTGAGCCGGTGAACTGCGCGCCTTTGAGTATCGCCGCGGGCGAGGGAACCAGGGTGCCGATGGAACGCCTGGGCAGACCGAGCTCACGCCCCAGCGTCACATAGTCATGCCCGTAGCAGTCCAGGAGCTTGATGACAGGCGACGGAGCCGCTTCACGAACTCGGCGTGTCAGGTCCTCGCCGTAGGGGACTGGAATGGTGCCCAAAGAGCGGAGGTAGTCGATATTGCGAGCGCCGGCGATTCCAATGACGGTGGCCCCTCGGCTCAATGCGAGCTGAGCGGCAATCGAGCCCACACCGCCTGCGGCGGCACTGATGACGATGACGTCGCCGCCGTGCAGGTTCAGCTGCCTGAACGCGCCGCACGCGGTTTGCGAGGCAACACCCAGGCAGGCCGCCTGCGTGAACGACATCGAGGTCGGCTTCTTGATGACGTCGTCGGCGGGTGCCACCAGCTCGGTGGTGAGTGCTCCGCGGGTGTCGGCCTGGCCGGGTGCGCTTCGCAAGGTACCCAGCACGGCGTCGCCCACGGCGAGGTCCGTGACGCCCGCGCCGACTGCGTCGATGACTCCCGCGAAGTCTCGGGCCACTCCTCTGGGGAAGTGGGCGGATGCGCTCTCGAACCAGCGTCGAGGATGAATGAGGCGCTGGATCCGTTCAACCGGTCGCAGGTCGCCCTCGAAAGTCTTGAAATCGGCGGGATTGAGTCCGACGGCGCGCACCGCGATGCGTACTTCCCTGTCGCCGAGTGCCTGCGCCGGGCGCTCGACCTCCCCCAGGACCTCTGGTCCGCCGAATCTTGTGTACTCGATCGCTCGACTCACGGAAGCCTCCTCGGACTCGTCCAACGGCATGACAGCCGCGCGTATGCGGACTATGACGTGAAACGAATAATACGAAATTCGTAATAGTTTGAGCAAGGGGTCGCCCCGGTGAGATCCTGGGAAGTGGCTGGGAGAAACGCCGGAGTGCATGGCCCTGGTAGGGCCTGGCAGACGGGAGCGCCGGCAGGCACGATCGATGGTCGACCGGGTGCCGCTTTCTGGTGTGGCTCCGGTTGCCGCCAGGAGAGCGGCGATGAGCTCACTTCACTACCGCAACGGAGGCTGTCCATGTCCACTGTTCTCGTCATCGGATCCACTGGCCAGGTCGGTCGCGTCGTCGTCGAGGAGGCGCTCGGTTGCGGCTTCGCCGTTCGCGCCCAGAGCCGTAACGCGGCGCGCGCCCAACGCTCACTGCCGGGCGGCGTCGAGGTCGTCGAAGCCTCGCCCTCCTCCGCCGACGACCTGCGCTCCGTCGTGGCCGGCGTCGACGCGGTGGTCCTCACCCACGGCGGCGACATGGACGGCGAGGGTGGAAGCAGTTTCTACGCCGCCATCCCCGCGCTCCTGGATGCCCTGGGTGATAACAACGCGCACATCAGCCTCATGACCGCGATGAACGCCAGCCACTCGGCGGGCCCGAGCTCCTACGGCTTCGTCGAGTGGAAGCGCCGCGCCGAGCGCCTGGTGCGCGCCTCGGGTCACCCCTACACCATCGTGCGCCCCGGCTGGTTCGACTACCAGGGCCCCGGCGACCGGCGCTCGACCTGCGTCAGGGCGACCTCATCACCGGCCGGCCCGGCGTCGACCGCCACCACATCGCCCAGGTCCTCCTGGAGGGCATCACCAATCCCTCCGGCGCCCGCCGCACCGTGGAGGTCTTCAGCGCCTCCGGCGCGCCGGTGGCCGACTTCGAGGCGCTCTTCGCCGCCACCCGCGCCGATGAGCCCGGCGCCCTCGATGGCGTCACCGTCCTCAACTGCCACCCGTTGCTCATCGGACGCGGGGTCTGGATCGGGGTGGGAGCCTCCACCATGCCCGGCGTCAGTGTTGGGCAGGAGCAGGACGGGAAGGACGTCGTCGTGGACCACTCGATTCGCTACAGTGACACTCCGGTGCTGGTGGACGGCGCCTGGCTCATCAGCCGCTGCGAGCAGCACTTCGTCATCACCGAGACCCGGCCGCTCTGATTCTCCCGCTCTTTCGTTGTGGGGGCTGCGCAAGGACTAGCGTTTTGGTGAGCAGCTTCCTTCACGGAGTCCTTCTGCTGCGGTGGCTGGCACGGGAAACCCAGAACCATCCGGACAATGTCCGAATCTGCCACGAAACCCCTGACCGGGTATATATCAGCAAAGAGAAACCGCACGATTCTGCGGTTCTCGAGGTCGAGGTAAGAGGTACTGGAGCCCCTTTGCGGCAGATTTGGACACACGTAGCTCCTCGGCGCCCGAGGAGCGCCTGGTGCGGGTAGGGGCAGACTGCTGCCTGCCACCGCTACGACGCCGCTCCGGCGGCCTGCCGGTAGCAGCGCGATGCGTCAGTGAGCCTGCTGATCAGCGTCCCCAGGATCTTCAGGTCCTTTTCCCCGATCTCCTGCCCGACGGTGTTGGCCCAGGCGTGCTGCTCCTTGGCCAGAGCAGCAACCGCCTGACGGCCCTTAGGCGTCAGGACGAGCAAGTTCTGTCCGCGACGCCCGGGATTGGGCTGCCAGTGCGCCCAGTCCTGTGCGACGACGTCGTTGGCGACCCGTTGCACGCTCTGACGGGTCAGCCCCACTCGGCGCGCGATCTCGGCGACTGGCAGCGACTCGTCCAGGACAGCGCCCAGCACTTGCCACCGGGCCGGGGTGAGCTCATGAAGCGCTGTGATGGTCGCTGCCGCCTCAAGAATCTCCCCGTTGAGCGTGAAGACGGGAAGAACCAGGGCCGTCAGGGCATCTCCCTCAGGCGTTCTGCCAGGCACTGGTCGCCTCCATCAGGGCTGCGTAGCTCTTCTCGTCGCCGCTCAGGAACAGCCTTTCCCAGGAGCCGGCCATTGAGTCGGGTACCAGTCCGGTGATTCGCATGACCTCGGCGGTGAAGGGGACGGCGTGGATGCCCGAGGCCGTCGTGATGCCCCGGTCGGTCACCACCGGCTCCTCCACGTAGTGCCCGCCACCGAGGTAGCCGCTGGCCTCAAGGTACGAGGCGGCATTCGAGGTGTGTCGGCGATCGTCCAAGAGGCCGGCGCGGGCCAGCAGGAGAGTGGCGCCGCAGATCCCCGCCACCGGAATCGCCTCGGCCACGAGGCGGCCGACCGTCTCAATGAGTCGTTCGTGCCCGGCGGCGTAGTGGTCGCCACCGGGTATCACCAGGGCGGCGAGCGAGCCATCGCCGGTCAGCGCATCCAGGGCGTCGAGGTCGGCCTCCGGCGTGAGCGGCAGGTTCCCGAGCGTGCGGACGGGTTCCACCCCGTCGCCCACGAGCAGCAGCCGGAAACGTCCAGGCTTGAGCTGCTCCGCACCGGCGATCTGGGTGGTGAGGTAGGCGTACTCCCAGTCCGCCATGGTCTCGGTCGCGTAGAGAGCGATGGTGCGCACTTCCGGCTTCTTCCTGTTCAGTGTCCTCGATGTTCTCGATCCGTTGACAGTACCAATATTCTCATATACGAACAACAGTCAAGCGGGACGGTTTCGTGGGGCAGGTTATGGCGAGGGCTGTGCTCGTCGGTGAGGACGGGTGTGTTTTGCTGGCGCAGTTGCTCGCCAGCTTTTTGCTTGTTGATGGGGCGGCTGGTGCCTCGCTTAGCCACTCCTCGAAGAGCAGAGTTAGCCAGATAGGTGAAGGGGAAGCGGAGGCAACCGGTCAGGGTCGTCCCGTTGCTGCCGCTTGTCGTTCGCGGAAGAGGCGGCGGCGGGCACACCATCGCAGCACTCTCCGTCGTCATATCACCGCCGCCACCACCCTCGGGCACGCTCCATGCAGCCGGCTCGTCATTCATACACGGACTGGCGATGTCAGTATGCTGCCGCTTTGCTTGGTCGCTCACCTGGCCACATCAAAGGGATCTGGTCCTGCTTCTACCGCGCCGCCTTGTGTCGTTCCTGCTTCCATACACTCGTCCTCCTTTCGCTTACGCTTTGTCCGGACATACCAGTCCATACGGTCGACTTTCTCTTTCCATTGACGCTCAGGAGGTAAGAGCCACTGGATGACAGTGGTCGCACCTGGCAGTGGACAGTGGAGGAGGGGCCCAAGAGGGGCTATCAGTCGCCGCCCAAGAGCGCCAGCAAAGCCTAAGATTGCAGCAAAAGGTGTGAATGGCTGAGTGCAGCGAAGCGTCTGGCGAGACGTCCCCCAGGCCGATGGCTCGCTCGCCAGCTGCACCTTCCACGTCCGCTCACTGCTGGCCACCATCCAGGTGCGCTTCATTGGAGATGCGCTGAACAGCATCTGGCAGTTCACCGGCGCCAGCCTCTTCGCTCGCCCCAAGCGGTCAACCAGCACAGCCGCACCCATCTCGATGCCCAGCAGCGCGCTAGGCCTAGGAACTCACGTTCGACCTCGCTCGGGCTGCGATATTTTAGAGCTGAGTAAAGGCGGACATGATGTATCTCAGCTCGATCCACGAGGCAATATCGTTCATCGTCTTGTCCTTCGTGGGGTACACCATCAGATGGACCCTTTCGTTCTTCAATGTGGCATTGAATAACTCTGCCCACGCATTGCCCCAACGCACCCCCGTACGCTCCACCGACGGGCGAATACCATAGGACTTGAGGTGGTCCAGAAACTTCTGAGAGGTGTACTGACTGCCCCTGTCTGGGTGGAAGACCGTCACCCCTTCCTCGATCGGGCACCTGCGTGCCGCCATGTCAATGGCCTGGCACACCAGGGAGGTACGCATATGATCAGCCATCGCATAACCCACGACTTTCTTGGTGCAGCAGTCCAGAACAGTCGCGAGATAAATGACGCCGGCCCATGTGCTGATGTAGGTGATATCACCGCACAGCTTCTTGCCGGGCTCGTCAGCGGCGGGAGTCTCGCCTGAGCAGGTCCGGCTGCTGATCAAGGTCCTCGGCTGGCACGGTGGTTTGGACTTTCGCCCGTGGTTGCGCGGCTCGCAGACCTTGGTCCCGCATGATGGAGCGAATCGTGGCCCCGTCCGCCCGCACACCGTACCTCTTGAGGACTACCTGGATCCGTCGGTACCTGTAGGTGCCATCGGAGTCCTCAAAAATGTCCTTGATCATGATGCCAGCTCCTCCCTCCTGATAGCCGTCTGCGATTGGGGTCGGTTGCGCCAGGAGTAGCAGCCGGACTTCAATACTCCGGACCACCGGCACATCGAGGAGGTGGGGTAGGAGCATTCTTCGCGGCCCCGAGCTCGTGGTGCTCGGTCTCGGTCGTTCCTTGGCGAAGAAGGCGGCTGCTTTTTCCAGGAACTCGTTCTCCTGACGCAGCTCCCTGTTTTTCGCTCTGAGTTTCGTGATTCTTAAGCTGACTCGGCCATTTCGCCTCGTCCTGGTCGGTGGCGTGCTCTTCCTTGCACCTTGCGACCCAGTTGCCCACTGTTTAGGCTACAAGGTCGTATGAGGCGGCCACCGACGCTATCGTGCGGTCCTTTTCAATAACCTCACGAACGACCTGCCTAGCAGCTCCTCAGAGTATTTCGCTGCTGGCATGGTCTCCATCCTACCGACTCAGGGAAAGAAAAACTCCCAGTCCGAGAAACACCACGCACACCAACCCCCGGGTGTGTGGGGTTTATGCTAGCAGCAGGGGTCATTGGACAGCCTGAACCCCTCACTACGGTGCGGCTGGAGACCGAAAACCCTCCAGATCCTGCCGATCGTGAAGGCCGACAGTCCCGGGGCGCAGGCCATCCTGGCCCGCAACCAGTGCGTGGCCCCCTGGGGCGTGGACTCCAGGGCGTCGATGATGACCCGCTCGACCCGCTCCATCCCGATCACCGGCGGCCTGGGGACGTCGACCAGCCCGTCAAGACGATGCTCGACGAACCTGTCGCGCCACTTACGCACCGTGGGCACCGACATCCCCACCCCGCGTGCGACCTCCGCGTTGGACGCCCCGGTGGAGCATTCCAGCACGATGCGGCACCTCAGCGCCAGCGCCTGGGCCGACTTGCGTCTGCGCGCCCACCTGATGAGCTGGCCCCTCTCGTCACCCGACAACGTCAGCTCTACCGCCGCAGGCCCTCTGTTACGCCCCATATCCCAGGAGCCTGTCAAAAACCAGAAATAAACTAACGACGCAGCGCACTAGATGACTAAGGAGTTAAGACAGATGAAACGAGATTGCGTCAAGCAGTGCCATGGACGCCACCAACATCTGATCGCGCAGCACCGACAGGGAGCGTGGTCGATCCAGCCGGCTCAATCACCAGCCCAGGCAGTTCAAGGTCAATCCACAAACATGAAATACGCGTCAGTTGTATGTAAGCTTTATGAGATAGGCGCGCCTAAGTTAGCAAAATGACGCATGTCACATAATTAACTCCCCCGTATGCCTTGCTTTCATAAACTGAAAGCACTATAGTCCGCCACAGTATGTCACGTTAAGTTTGAGTCATCCACATCTTTCGAACTACCAAAAGGAGGTGTAAGCATGTTCGACAAGCAGAGCATTCTTGAGTCGTTTATCCTCGACGAAGATGTTGTCGAATTGTCGATAATCTGATTCTACACCCAGACGTGCGCGAGGTTGGAATCACCGGTGGAAAGCCTTTACTGCAAGCTAGACGAATACTAAGTTTGATAAAGCACATATCAGCTGCTGGAATGAAGACCAATCTAAAGACTAATGGTTTTTGGACAATAACGCCAGAACGTGCGGCTAGGATGGATGACAGCCGACCTTGAATCCTCTGGATTATCTCATATGACTATAAGTTATGATGATTTTCATGTGCCATTTATTAAACCCGAATGCATACGCAACGCACTGAATGCTGCGTCAAACTGCAGTATTCCAACGATAGTTAACGTGTGTGTTAGTAGAACTCATGACTCTATTAGACCTGTTAAAAGAGCTTGGAGATTCTGCTCTATGAGTGAAGGTGACTCGATTCCCTGTGCAGCAATGTGGAACAGGGCTCTCGATTCCTGATGAATATCTTATAGTGAAACCGTTGGATACGTTGAAGTTGAGGTGTCCTGGATTTGGGTTGATATACCATCACGAAGATAGGTATCAAAATTAACTACCTGATTTTTCCCGCCTTTTATGTTAGGATGA
>ERZ772928.72-NODE-72-length-47806-cov-23.585412_pt1 | contig 47806 bp, 44 predicted proteins | sample MGYA00511686_ERZ772928 | MGnify/ENA primary metagenome ERZ772928 (study PRJEB29015, sample SAMEA2738063) | human oral metagenome | biome: human oral; feature: human-associated habitat; material: saliva | place: China | collected 2219 ... | reverse complement strand
CAGCGGGGGTAGCGGTGGCGGTAGTGGGGGCGGTAGGGGTAGGGGTGGGGGTAGCGGTAGAAGCAACAGTAGCAGCACCAAAAAAAAGGGGGCAACATCGAAAAGGGGGGGTCCTCAGACCAAGGAAAAGGGCCCGAAGCACACAACCCCTAAGAACTACGGAACCCATGGGGGTATTGATAGATATTCCTTGTCAGCAAATCACAGAACAAGTCATAGTACATGTTCTATATTATGTGCCATTCTAAGCGATAGGGGTTCACGCTTTGCTCAGAGAAAGTATGCGGCAGGAACGCCTCATGCTGTGAACATGGCAGTCAAGGGATACAGTGCGAGCGCGGGCAAGACGGGGTCCCACGGGGCGGGTGGGGGTGATGAAACTATGGGTGGGGGTAGGGGTGCCTCTTAGTGGGGGGGTATTTGTCGCATGTTTTGGAACATGTTCTATATTATGTGCCACTATTTGTGTGGAGGGGGTGCCAAGAGGTTCCTCTCCACCTGGGTGGGACCTGTCCTGCGGCAGCCTAGTGGTCGTTGACTCCAATGATTTTCTGGTGGGGCCCAGAATCTCTTCATGATGCTCAGGAGTCTACGCTCTTGGTGTGCCGGATTCTCCCAGATGGAGAGGAAGCTTATGAGCTTCGATTCTACCGTGACTAGGTGTGGGGGCTCCACCTGTTTGGGAGGGGGGGTGGTGTGTCTTCTTCGTTTTGGAATGACCAAACCGCGCGCACTGATCCAGTCCTGTCTCTAAACTGAGAGCATATTCAACCGTTACCGATAGGTTGTGTAGCTGGCTTAGGGGCTTCCTCGTAGCGGAGGAGGGGTACCCAAAGATGCATTGCGTGTTTGGCTCTTAGGGCAGCTTGTAGCAACGCCCAATACGGTAACTACCCAGGTTCTTGAGATCCATCAAGAGCCCTTATGCGAAAGGATTCATCATGACCTCTAGTAATGCGCACTTATCTGCAGGCGATGACCAGCTCAATGTTTCCGAGGCGACGCAGCAGGTGCCGCTCACGGAGGATGAGCTGGACCGGGCAGAAGAGAAGGCCTGGTGGGATTCGTTGACCCCTGAAGAACAGCGTGCCTATGAGGCTAAGCATGAGGCTAATCTGCGCATGATTGAGGAGCGTGAGGTTATCAATGATGCTCGTCAGGATTTCTATGACCGCATCTATAAGGATCTGTACAACGTGGATGCTCTGCTGCAGCAGTTGCTTGAATGGGCAGAGGAGGCAGGGGAGGAAGAGGATGCTCAGTGGCATCGTGAGAACAATGCCACGCTGAGCCTTGATGAGAAGCTTGAGTTCGTAGCAGACGAGTACCGGACCCGCCCTTTCCATTACGAGGCTGAGCTGCGTGCTACCAACCTCGTAACCCCTTTCGAGACGATGACTGCTTTGGCGCCGGTGGTGCCTTTGAGCGATGCGATGATTGCGACCATGGCTAAGCGGCATAGGAGTTTGCTGAAGCTAGGGGTTGAGGATAAGGCGTTGAATTTCAGGCGCCGCCCGAAGAGCGGCTATAGCCTCAATGATGAGCAGGAGAAGTACGTTCGTAAGCAGTTACTGAAGGACTATACCCGTATCGGTAAGGCAGGGTCAGCACAGGTACTTGTCGCAATCTACGAACCCACCGGTATGTGGTTGCTTGACCCGCGCACGGATGGTGACGGTAATGGTATCTGCTGGGAGACGATGAACCTTGATGATTACCGTGCTGGTTTCCTTTTCCCGTTGGGTCCGGATATGCCTACCGGTGGTTTCGCGCCGCGCCGTGATCGTGTGGAGTTCTTGTGTCTGTTGTTGAAGAAGGGTGTTATCACTCTTGAGAAGTTCTGGGAGCGTCTGCGTACCGATTCTTATATTGGTGACCGTGATGAGTTCTTCGAAGATGGCGCCAACTCGCTGGTGATGACCAAGCGCAACTGGCGGAATCTGCTCCACCTGGAGCGGCCCAATGACACCGCAGAAGACCCCCAGATGATTCCTACCGACTGGGCGTTCGTTAATGCTGCTGATGAGCGTTTTGGCTTCTGGTCCCTCTCTGAGTGGGAGGAATACATCGCCTCCAAGCCTGATGACTGGTTCGTTGTAGGCGAGGATATTCCTGAGTACATTGGCCAGGAGCTAGAGCCCGCCCTGCTGCTGCCCGAGATGCTCGAATGGCACCAGCGCCACATGCAGACCCAGGACGACTAAAAGCTAGACCCCTAACTCATTTATGGGTACAAGGGGTTCAGAGGGTATATTAGGTTCTGACATGGAACCTCCTATCGTCGGTTCTTGTCGTGTTGTTTAGACAAATACGCATCCGAAATCATCGTGAGTGTTGTATTTGTGCATGTATGTGGGCCTGGGAAATCGGAATCCCGGGCCCACATTTTATGCCCCGTAGTTTCATCCACGCGGAGCCTCTTCCGTCTTATCGAATACAAAAGCCCCGCTAGAACCATGGTTCTAACGGGGCTTTTCACACGTTCACACACAAGCACCCACCCTGCACTCCAACAGGTGAGGCAGCCAGATACCTAAAGCATCTGAAGACCTCATCCACCACCCTACAATTGCAGTCTGCATATCATAGTTTTTTGGGGTAGATACTCGGTCCTCAAGACTCCTCGCAAGCGAGCTTCTTTCAGTCCGAGTATATCACACCACAAGAAACGGCGTGGCAACTTGCCCACAGCACCAAGGAATTATATATTTGTCACAGTGACAAAAGTTGTAAACCAACAACAGGAGACCAGTGTGCGCCCCACCCCATGGACCCCCAAACCCATCCCCACCGCCTTCATGGACTACGAAACCGGATACGGCGTCACCTCCGACGGCGTACCCTTCAAAGCCGCCCCCGGCGCACGCCGCAAAAACCCCAACCTGGTCGACAAACTCAACGCCGCAGCACAACTACGCGTAGCAGGCCACCCCATCACCCGCATCTTCCTCACCGGCAAAGTACCCCCCAACGACCGCAAAACCCGCCACTGGCTGCTCACTCAAACCCCCGGTTGGGAAACCCCCCGAGGCCACTGGCTGGGCACCCCGCCCACCGGCCGCTTCGACAATATCGAAACCGGCCAGCGCATCGACGTGAAGGTCTCTTCCGAGTGGTTCGGCAAGATCAATCTCACCCCCAATCAGGCGCGCAGCGCATGGAGCACCCTTGAGTCCCTTCTGCGTTATTTCTTCCGTTCTGACCTCGGCGAAGGTTCCCCGCTGATGCTCACCCCCGCCGCCACCGGACAGAACCTGTGGGCTGCCTCCCTGCCCAAGAACTACGCGCCCATCCCCGTGGACCCGGATATTGCCGAGGACCTGCACCGCACCAGCACCCAGCACCACCTCGACCACCTGGTACTCGGTCCCGCCATGCCTCAGCATCCCGACGTTGTCCCCATGATTGACCCGAGGCACACCCCGCACATCAACGGCTTCTCCTATGTTGATGGCCGTTTCATGTATTCGGCCCTCTGCCGTGAACTGGGCACCGGCCCCGGACACCGCCTCACCGCCAAGCAGTGCGAAGACCTCTGGCGCGAGAACCAGTACGTGCGTGCCCGCTTCGCTGTCGAATTCACCGTCCCTGAGACCTGGGAACACGTCGGGCTCTTTGGCATCCCCTTCGAAGACAAGACCCACGGCTGGTACTACCCCAACCGCCCCGGCGCGCGCGGTCAGGCATGGGTTGATGCCTCCGAACTGTTCGTCGCCCAAAAATTCGGCTGGCACTTCCGCTTCCTCGAAGGTATCCTCTTCACCACCGAAAAGAAGGCGCAACGCAAGCGATTCGAGCCCGGCGCCGACGAGGCAACCCGCCGCATGGTCAACGCACGCCCCCTCGACACCTGGGCCGAACACCTCTCCGACGCACGAGAAGCAGCAGCCAACCACCCCGACCTGCACCCCGCCGTCGCCAAAGCCATCAGCGCAGCACTACGCGCCATCGTCATCCAATCCATCGGCGCGTTCGCCTCCCGTGGCCGCTCCGCAACCGCCATCACCTACGACTTCGCCAACATCCCCGCCAAATACCAAGCCACTGCAGAACGCAAAGGCAACGCCTTCATCTACACCCTCCCCCAAACCCACAACCCCCGCCAACAAGCCTTCTACCGCCCCGAATTCGCCGTACAGGTATGGGGGCGTGGACGCGCTCGAGTGTTGCATCATACGGTCCGCCGTAAGGGGTTCGAACCAGTAGAGACCGGCGCTCTGACTCTGCCGGGCCGGTCCATTATCGGCATTAACGGTGACGCTATCTACTCGACAGTGCTACCGACCTGGTCACTTCCTGCAGCTGATGGCGGCGCTGATGATGGGCGTGCTGGTCTGCTGCGCCTTCAGGGCTGGCTACCTGGCCCGGTGAAGACCCCGGTGCTACGTTCTGACCGTGACAAGCTGCGAGACCGAGCCGTAAAGTCCGGGTATACGCACGGTGTCGATGATGCCGTCTTTGAGCACGAATTTATCCCCCCTGAAGATGGCTTGTTCGATTACGACCTCTTCGAAGAAGACGTTTAGACCCTAGAGAGGATGTGACCTATGGATCCGCAAAAAGCACCGCTTTCCCAGCTTTTCGCCTACGTCAAGCAGGTTCATGGGCTAAGCAATAAGAAGATTGCCGAGCAGCTAGGACGCTCTGAAACTCTGGTACGTAAGCTTCTGGCAGGCACCTGTAAGAACGAGGCATACCGTATTCCTGGCACTGAGCTAGCTGAGACCGGCCAAGTGCAGCACCAGGCTCCCCGTCGCCGCCGCAAGGACGGCAAGCTAGCTCGTGTGCGTGCCCCACGCGGCTCGAAGAAGAAGTCAGTTGTTCCTTCAGATACGCGTGGCACCCCGGTCCCCAAGCCGCGCCGTAGCGCCTTTATCCATCACAAACCCGTTGAAGGCGCTGACGGCAATCGGTTCTACATGATTGACATGCCGATGGGTAAGAAGACGAAGGGCCGCGTCTCTGGCTTCAAAGCTGCCATGGATGACTTGCATGATGTCACCCGTCGCCAGGCACACACTGACAAGCGCGTGAACATGAACGTGACCGTACAGAACGCTGACGGAACCCGACATCAGCTACGCGTGGGCAGCAAGCGCGGTTTCCATGCCTCCGACGTACTAGCTGACGTGAAAGATCAACACAAGGGCAGCTTCGAATCATGGCTCATGCATCAGCTCCAGGCCGTCTACGACGGTTCCGCCGGACGCATTGTGCAGATTCAAATGGTTTCCTTCGACGCAGTGCGCAGCAAGGAAGAACGCAAGGCACAGGATGCAGCAGGCACCCGCCGAAACTTCTGGAGCAAGCTTCGCAAGCGCCGCTAAAACACACCTCACATATGGAAGGAAGCGCATCATCATGACACATCATCAACAGAAAACAGGAAGCCTACGCGAACGCCTAGAACGGGCACTTGAATTTACGGATACTGATGAGCAGCTAGCTCAATGGCTGGTCGAGACTCATACATTGGAGGATATTCTAACGGCGTGTACATGTACTGCAGATGAGGCGGCTGAATTGTTAGGTTATGCCAGCGTACGGTCGTTTAAGACCATGGCGCATCGTCGTTTAGCGGGCAAGCCTAGCCGTGTTCCTCTACCAGTGCTGAAGGGCGTGGGGGATCTATGGTCTCGTCCTGCGGTATTGAGGGCTGCGGAGCCTTTGAGGGTGTGTTCGTCTTTTGAGGTTTCTGATTGATGGGCGGTTACGATAGGTAGTTTCTTGTGTGTTGGGGCGGTGGTGCGGCTGTGGTGCTGTGCTGCCGCTCCTCTTTTGGCTTGGCTCATTTACCGGTGGGACATATAATCCAAAAAATGATGTAACCGCTTGTCAGTAACATAAGCTCAAAAGGTGCACATGTTAGAGAACATGTTCTCTAACATGTGCACCTTTTGCGTCTTAGGCGGCTGTGGGGGTGCATAGATAGTGTCACCGGGCGGCTCAAAGGGCATCAGGCGGCTCAAGGGGTGAGTGTGAAGGATTCACGCCTAGAAGGCGCTACACCGGGTCTAGAAGGGTTTGATGGAGTGAATACGACACCTTAGACAGCCGGAAATTAGGCGCAAAAATGCCCCCTGAAAAAATTCAGGGGACATTTTTCAAAAAATACCCGAAATGGCTTGCTTTATACTTATAACCAATGTTATATTTATATTGTTGAAGATTACGGCTTCAACATCCAAGCCCGGTAATCACACCGGTTATCCGGGCATTTGATAACTCTATAGTGAAAGGTACATTCACATGAATGTTTCGGAAATTACCTCTCTTCTGCACGAGATTTCCGGTATCATCTCTTCCATTTCGGAATTGGTTTCCAGCCTTACGCCCCTTCTTCTTGGGCATTGCGCAACAAAAGCCATTAAGAAAAAGGAAGCCGGCGAGAAAGCTGGAAAGAAAACCGGTAAGAAGACCAGCAAGAAGAAATAAGAGGTAAACACCCTAAGCCCGGTACTAGAGTAACCGCTCTAGTACCGGGTGCAGGGCACCCGATACATTCATAATACACGAGGTAACAACCTAGAATCACCGCAGCAAAGACTAATTTACCGGTGGGACATATCATCCAAAAAATGGTGTAACCCCTTGTCAGTACCGCAAATATAAAAGGTGCACATATTAGCGAACATGTTCGCTAATATGTGCACCTTTTGTCGTCTTAGGCGGCTATTGAGAGACTCAAGGGTAGCGTCTCAGGGGTTACTAGGGCGCCGGGCGAATAGGTGAGCCTTGAAGGATTCAGGCTCTAAAAGGGCTCTAGAAGGCGCTGCGCCTAGGGGTTAGGGGGTTAGCTCAAAGGGCTTGATGTAGTGAATGCGGCGCCTTAGATAGCCGGAAATTAGGCGCAAAAATGCCCCCTGAAAAAATTCAGGGGACATTTTTCAAAAAATACCCGAAATGGCTTGCTTTATACTTATAACCAATGTTATATTTATATTGTTGAAGATTACGGCTTCAACATCCAAGCCCGGTAATCACACCGGTTATCCGGGCATTTGATAACTCCATAGTGAAAGGTACATTCACATGAATGTTTCGGAAATTACCGATTTGCTTACCTCTGCAGGAGCCGCGCTCGGCGGTCTCGCCGCCGTCATCACCGCCTTCGCCAAGCTTATCGAAAGCTGGAAGAAGCCAAAAGATAACGACAGAGACAAGTAAGCGGTAAAAACCCCAAGCCCGGTACTAGAGTAGAGGCTCTAGTACCGGGTGCAGGGCACCCGATACATTCATAATACACGAGGTAACAACTCATGAAAAAGGTCATCACCCACATCATTTTGAACATTATTTCCCTGGCATGCGCCCTGTCATTGCTGCAGTCCAAGCCAGTAATGTCAGGGGTCATCTTTGGGGTCATGATTGCTACGGGCGTGGTGTACGCCCTGAGGTGGTACACCGAGCACCACAACAGCGAAGACTAATTTACCGGTGGGACATATCATCCAAAAAATGATGTAACCGTTTGTCAGTAACATAAGCTCAAAAGGTGCATATGTTAGAGAACATGTTCTCTAACATGTGCACCTTTTGCGTCTTAGGCGGCTGTAGGGGTGCATAGATAGTGTCACCGGGCGGGTCAATTGGGTAAGCCTTGAAGGATTCAGGCTCTAGAAGGGCTCTAGAAGGGCTCTAGAAGGGCTCTAGAAGGCGCTGCGCCTAGGGGTTAGCCGGTGGTAGCTCAAAGGGGCTTCAACATAGCAAATGTGGCACCTTAGAAGGCTGGAAATAGGCGCAAAAATGCCCCCTGAAAAAATTCAGGGGAAATTTTTCAAAAAAAATACCCGAAACGGCTTGTCTTATACTTATAGCTAGTGTTATAGTTATAGTGTTGAAGGGGAACACTTCAACACGTAAGCCAGGTAATCAACCGATTACCCGGAAATTGATAACTCTATAGAGGAAGGTACATTCTCATGAATGTTATGGAAATTGCCGCATTGCTCACCGCTATTGGTGCCGCCCTTGGCGGTTTCGGTAACGCCCTGAGCGGCATAGCTAAGCTGATTGAAAGCTGGAAGATGCCGAAGGGCAAAACCGGCGACAAGTAAGCGGTAAAGCCTCAAGCCCGGTACTAGAGTAGTAGCTCTAGTACCGGGTGCAAGGCACCCAAGACATTCATGATACGTAAAGTAAAAAATCACTGCAGCAAAGACTAATTTACCAATGGGACATACCATCCAATAAATGATGTAGTTGCTTGTCAGTGGCACAAAAATAAAAGGTGCACATCTTAGAGAACATGTTCTCTAAGATGTGCACCTTTTGCATCTTCGGCGGCTCTTGAAGACTCCAGGGGTAGCGTCCTAAGGGGGGCACTAGGGCACCGGGTAGGTCAATGGGGGGCGTGAAGGATTCAGGCTCTAGAAGGGCTCTAGAAGGGCTCTAGAAGGCGCTGCGCCTAGGGGTTAGCCGGTGGTAGCTCAAAGGGGCTTCAACATAGCAAATGTGGCACCTTAGAAGGCTGGAAATAGGCGCAAAAATGCCCCCTGAAAAAATTCAGGGGAAATTTTTCAAAAAAAATACCCGAAACGGCTTGTCTTATACTTATAGCTAGTGTTATAGTTATAGTGTTGAAGGGGAACACTTCAACACGTAAGCCAGGTAATCAACCGATTACCCGGAAATTGATAACTCAATAAGTACCGGGTGCAAGGCACCCGATACATTCATGGTACATAAGGTAACAACTAATGAAGAAGATTCTGTCCACCCTCTTCCCCTACGTAATCACCATCGCCTGCGCAATCGCAGTATTCCCGAAGTACCCCGCAGTCTCATGGCTAACCTTCGGGCTACTCACCCTGGCAATCATTTGCCACGCGCTCGCGTGGTACATCCGGAAGCACCGCAGCAACAACTAACCCCTGAAAGGAGTCAACCCTATGACTGACATGCTGATTGTAGGCGTCAATGAAATGGCGCGTTTCCTTGGCATGACCCCTGCAGGTCTAATACGCCGAGGCGAGCTGCCCGAACCCGATTTTATGTCGCATAGCGAGAAGCGAATCTGGCTGCCGGCAACCGCGGAGGCGTGGAATGCAGAGTACACGAGCCGCCCCGAATTTGGGGAGTGGGGTCGCCGCGTACGCGAAAAGAAGCAGGCAAAAGGCACCGGTGGCGATCAGCAGTAACCCACTGTAGTGGCGTCAAGCGGGGCACACTCCACCAAGTGCGGAGTGCATCATCAATCTAGCCCCGTATGTTACCGGGGGTACTGAGAGTAAACCTTCAGCACCCCCGGCACCATCTATCAGCACATGCACAAAAGGTGCACATATTAGTGAACATGTTCACTAATATGTGCACCTTTTCGCACTGTAATTACCTTCAGGTGAGGCCTGGGGTGTTTTACGCCTCGAGGAAGAAATTTAGCTCTAGGACATTGGAGCAATTTCAAGTTTTAGCATGGTGATTTCTATCACTTCTTTACTTACATTACCAGGCCCTATCCTGTGGATAACCCCCTTGAGGCTGGGATGACAACTCCTGCTAGGTGGGATGACAACTCCTGCTAGGTGGGATGTAAACTCCCGCAACCCGGGATGACAACTCCCCCACTAGGCCTGTGGAAAACCCTAAAATCCCTTGTATTTACTGGACAGAATCGGTGTTCAAAAAATGTGCCCCTAAAGAATAATCCTAAAGATATACCTATCATCATCCGCATGGGCAGGCACGAGGGGCTGTGGAAAACTTTTGAGCCGGAAAGGACTGACGACAACGACGACATGGAAGTTGAACTGCAGCTTGACACCCTGAAGAACAGGCCGATAGTGTGAGAGCATCAACAAAAAGATGGCCCCGCGGTGCGCTAACACCCGGGACCGTTGGCAACACCTACAACAGCTACAACAGCTAGGCGTCACAATGAGCAATTTTACCGTACCCACGTGTACCCAGTCCACCGGCAATGTAGCCGGAAACGAGACAATCAGCGAGGTAATCGCTGAGCACACCGCCCCCACCGGCGGCACCCTCCAGCACCCCCAAACCGCTGGCCCCCTCGCATTTACCGACCACACGGTCGCACACTACCCCTGGCTGTTCATCAACCACTCCCTGCCGTACAAGCGCACTACTGAGACGTCCTGGGTCCGCACCAACGGCGACATCTCCGTGCTGTTTACCGCGCCGAAAAAGTTCAACGCCCACGGTAACCTCGAATCTGGCATGATTCCCTACGGCCGTATCGGACGTGAAGTTCTCATGTGGCTGGTATCCTCCGCTCTCGAAGCAGGTGAGCGTACTATCGAGATTTCCCGCACTTGGCGAGGCCTCCTGCGTGATATGGACATTCCCTACTCCGCCGCCAACAGGGCCATGGTCCAGAACCAGCTACGCGCCATCTTGGATCTGAGCATCACCATCCACCACCCCGGAACTCTGGCAGGAAGAAACTTCTCCACCGAAAAATTCCTCATCGGCTCCGGCGAAGACCTGTATTTTGACCAGGACGGGCTGCTCGACGACGCCTACCGCTCCGTCGTCGTCCTCAGCCAGGAATTCTTCGACCGCATCAGCGCCGAAGCCTCACCCGTCGAGGGGTCTATGAGGATCCTGATCGAGAATTGGCGCGAGGTCACCCATAAACACCCCCGTTCCCCGATGGTCGGCGACGCCTACCTGTGGTTAGCAGGGCGCATGCCCCGCCTACACGGAGACGGCACCTACCTGCCATGGTCAGCCCTGGCCTCGCAGTTCGGCGCCGAAACCGCAGAACTGGATTTCCGCAAAAATTTCCGCACTGCACTGCGCACTGCAGCCGGTGAATATTTCGCCCCGCTGGGCCCCACGTTCGACGTGCACACGTACATTCGCGAATTCGGTGCAGGAAGCCGCCGCGGCGTCAGCGGTATCTATCTCGCCCCAGTCACCCCTGAGCATCGTAAGCTGCTCGGCTGGGGTTCCCGCCGCGCCACCACCAAACCTGCACAGGCACCTGCAAAGAAGCACACCCCCACCAACCATCAGAACCCTAAACTGACTGAAACATCCACATCCATCACCCCGCAAACCACCCATCCCGAAATCGTCACCATCCCCACTCATGAAGGCGTTGATATCGGTGAACTACGTACACACCTGGACAACAACGGCGTAAACACCACCGCCGTCTCCAACGGTGCCCTGCGCTCTGCTATCGACACGGTGCTGAGCCGCGTTGCCTCGGTAGGTAATGTCCAGGCTCTGGTCACTACCGCTATCGTGCGTGAGCCTGCCCTGCTGGGTATTACCGCACCGGCACCTACCCACGGGGCGCCCACCGCTGACCTCCCCAAGGGAAACTGCTCTGAACACAACACTGAAATCCTCGGCAAAATCTGCCGAGAATGCGCCGCCGAGCTGAAGGCGCCGGACACCACCGCCACCGAAGCGCAAGCGTGCTGGGATTCCATCAAGAACCATCTGAATTACCTGGCGGACACCTACGGAGTCGATACCTCAGCTGAAAAGGTAAAGTATTCAGGCTTCGCAGCAGCCCGTGGCGCTTCGGTGAAGGACTAGCGGCACCCCATGGACGCCGAAACCTGATGCTATGGGGCTTATGCTAAAGGGGTAGCGAATAACCGATACCCACTACACCCCCCCCTTGGTACCGATGGTGTGCGTCAGGGGCACTGTAGAGAAGACTTTTGACAACCACAAGGAGAAGAACCTGCCATGAACTTCACTGATCGAAACACCCGCACCGGCCTGGCCTCCATGTCTGTTGCCCTGATGCTCGCACTCTCTGCGTGCGGCGGCGGCCAGGCTACCAGCGAATCCTCCGCAACCGCCTCTGCATCTAATGCGCCGGTAGCGTCTACCTCGGCGAGCGCGTCTGCTGCGTCCACCCCCACCGCTATGAAGGCCTCGGCATCTGCTTCTGTGGCTGCGGAGCCGAGGGGCTCCGAGGTGGTTGAGGTGCGTGCGGCTGATGACACGAATGCCGATGACGCGATCGCCAAGGCATCAGCAATCAAGGCAGCCAAGCGGGTGGTGTTGCAGGATAACCGCCTGTTGAATGCTTGGCTACATGGGGACTTCGAGCACACCAGCGACGAAGAGCTGTTGCGGTTCGTGGCTCCTGAGAAGCTGAAGCAGGTGACGGACCCGATTCAGTCAGCCCGCAACGATATCAAGAACAACGGCGGCCCCTTTGCAGGCAACGTAACGATTCGCGATATCAACGTGACTGATATCTTCACCTACGACTACCCGGATGGTTCTTCGCATCCTTACTCTGTGCTGCGTGTAAAGTTCTGCGAGGACTGGACGCAGCTGCGTACTCCTGATGGTGAGCGCGCTGTGACCGGACCCGACTCAACGGCTACGGTCGAGGTTTCTGTCCTGCGTCTACAGGATGGTCGGTACGTTTATAACGGCTCGCGTGAGCTTGGTACTGGATGCGCCTCATCCTAGCTTGAGAAGGGGATAGATTCATGAAAAACAATGTGTTGCGAACGGTTTCTGCTGTTGCCCTTACGGCGCTCTTGGCAGCAGGACTTACTGCACCTTCTGCCAGCGCTGACGAAAGCAGTGTGAAGGTCGGTAACTCCAAAGCTGAGGTTCGTCAGACGAAACGCCCCCGTGAATCAAATAGCTCAACATCAACGAATGAGAACCGGGATGCGTCTAACTCACCGGTGGTTCAGCCGGTGGCGTCGATGAAGGATCAGACCTGCATTGCTGCTGGCGGTGTTGAAGTACCTTGCGAGACCGATAATGCCTGGTTCTACGCCAAGGACTCCTGCTATGCGAGTAAGAAGCTTGACGGGCCGGTGGCTGCAAACCATACCTCGTTCGAGTGCACCCCGGTAGGTGACCAGCCCTCTCTGAAGACGCTGGGTGCTAACAACCGAATCAACGTACCCACCAGCGAAGCAGACGCCCTAGCCACCGCCACCAAGAGCGGCGCGCAGATGGCAGAAGACGCGCTCGCTGATTACGATTTTGAGAAGCTGACCGTGCGTACGCAGCCGTCTGATGCGAACCTGCGCCCGGACGCGTTCGTGTTTACTCAGGGTTATGTGTGGGCGTGGGTTCCGCCGTCGAAGGCCCGCTCGTCGAGCAAGAGGAGTCCGATTGTTGTGGAGTCCACGGACGGTGACGCACACGTTCAGTTGAAGATTAGCTTTATGGCGATGAACGTGTACTTCGATGGTCAGAAGAGTGGCGTCCAGGGCTTTATCCAGTGTGATGATCCGGGCCCGGTGTATGCGGGTGAGCCACGTGGCGGTTCCGCCTGCTCGTGGAAGGCTAAAAAACAGGATGTCTACAGGGTTACGTCTTCGCTTCTGTACCGTGTGGAGTGGACTACTGGTGACGAGTCCGGTGTACTCATCCATGAGGAGCCGATGGACGGTGTGCAGATGATTCGTGTGCAGGACGGGTACGCGGTCAACGTGAAGTAGATGCGTATTTGAGGGGTAGTCCAGTGTTATTGCTGGTGGGCTACCCCCGTACGTTGGTTGGAAACATACAAAAGGTGCACATCTTAGTGAACATGTTCACTAAGATGTGCACCTTTTGTTTATTGGAACCCACCTGACCTATTTTTACGCCAAATTCAGGCCATCACGCACACGATTACGCACACGACGCACACGACATTCCAAAGCCTTAGCAGAGCAACCCTCACGCTGTGCGAGCGCAGCGGCGTCGGTGTAGTAGGCGATGAGCAGGTCGGATTCTTCGGCGGTGATGGTGCCTGCGTTGAGGGCGTCGCCGAGGAGGCGGTCTACGGCTTCGGTGGCGGCGGTGTGGTTGGTGGTGGTGTCGGTGAAGGTGTGGGGGGTGTGGGTGGTGGTGGGGTCTTCGGTGTTGATGGGGTGTGTGTAGGTGTCTTTGAGGCGGGTGACGATGCGTAGGAGGCGGTAGAAGAGGGTGCCGCGTACTTTTTCGGTGCGGTGGGTGGGGTATTTGCGGATGGCTTCGAGGGCTGCGCCTGCCAGGATGCTGAGGGCGTCTTCGGTTTCGCCTCGGTGGGTGAGGATTTGCATGATGGCGTTTTGGCGGCTGAGGCGTAGGATCCAGGGGATGGTGGATTGGGTGAGGGTGCGTTCCATGATGGTGTCGCCGGTGAGGGCGCGGGTGATGGCTTCGTGCCAGATGGCGTCTTGTGTGGGGCCGGGTGCGGTGGTGAGCATGAGGTGTAGGACGTCGGCGGCGAGCATGGGTGCGTCTTGGAAGAGGACCATTGTGTGTTGGGTGGTGGCCCAGTCGCGGTTGAGGGTGTCGATGATGGTGGTGGTGTTTTTTAGGGGGGTGGTCATGGTGGGCTCCTCGTTGAGGTGTGGTGTGTGGTGGTTTCCTTATCTCTAGTAGGCAAAAGTGGGTCTGGATTTTTTTCTGGGTTTGGGGTGGGGTGGGTCTGGTGTTGGGTCTGGTGTTGGTGGGTGTTTTGGCTTGTCGGTGGGGTTTTTAAATTTTTTTTATTTTTTTTGGGGTGGGGGTGAGGTGTGGAGGGGTTTGGTGGGTGCCTTTATTGGTGTGACTGTTAGTTTTTTGCACCTGTTGAGTTAGGACCTGTTGATGCCCGCTTCGGATGACGTTTTGGCCCGTAGTTTGGATGATTTGTCGGCGATGGCGGCTGGTGAGGATGCTCTGGTTGAGCGGATTATTGATTTGCTTGATCGGCCGTTTAGTCAGTCTGCGCAGCAGGCTGCTGCTGCGTTTTTGGCTAGTGATGAGTTGCGGCGTGCTAATGCTGCGGCGAAGCGGGTGATGAGTGGTTCTGATGAGGAAGGTGAGGTGTCAGAGTGCTGAAGAATCTTTTGCGGCGTGAGCATCAGGATGTTGATGATGTTCAGGATCAGCCGGTTCAGGTGTCGAAGAAGGAGCCTGTGAAGAAGGGTTTGGGTGCTCTGTTTGGTCAGAAGAAGCTGAAGGGGGGTCCGGAGGGTACTCCGTTGGATCCTCCTGTGGGTGGTACTGCTGCGAGCAGGTTTTTGACTTATGGCGTTATGGGGTGTGCGTACGGTTCGGTGTGTCTGGCGTTGTTCATGGCGTGTACGGCGATGGGTGCAGCTTCTGAGGCTCAGGAGTCTGCGCAGGCTTCTCGTCCTGAGGCGGTTTCGGAGCTGAATATTACTGACACGAGTGCTGAGGCGAAGGCTGTCGGTTATGTTCAGGCCTGGTTGGAGGCGACGAATACTGAGCATTCGACGCTGGATACGTACGTGAATGTTCCTGTGAATTCTCAGGCTCCGATGGAGGCACGCGGTCTACGGGCTGCTGGCTTCACGAAGTCTGGTGATTTGGTGACCGTGCGTGTGACTGGGGATGTGAAGACCACCGTTGCCTCTGCTGTGACGGGTGAGGAGCCCAAGACGACGTGGGTTCAGCGTTGGTGGCAGGTTGTGCTTCGGACGGATACCTCCACTGGGACGTTGTCGGTGGTGGGTCTTCCTGCTCCGATTGCTGCCCCCGGCGCGGTGGCGGCTGATACGACGTTCGAGTATCCGAAGCAGGTTGGTGATCCGGCGGCTCGGGCTGCGGTGCAGGAATTCTTGACCGCTTACTTGGCCGGTAGCGGTGAGGTGAGCCGCTACACCGCACCGGGTAGCAGCATCACGGCAGTTACCCCGGCGCCGTACTCGAAGGTTTTGGTGCAGAACTTGAACGCCACTGATGAGATGTCCACTAAGACGGCTGCTAAGGATGGTACTGAGGTTCAGGTGCTGGTGACGGTTCAGCTTGATCAAGGCACCTCGTCTCAGACGTCCACTTACTTTTTGACCATGGCTTCCCGTGCAGGGAGGTGGGAGGTCAAGAGCATTGATACGACCCCGAAAATTTCCTAACCACACCCACAATTACTTGTCCTAAAAGAGAGGAAAAAACATGGAACTGTTCACCCTAGCCCTTGCAAACCTGCCTTTGGGCGCAGCTGACTTCTTCAGCTGGGTCTCTACCACTACGGCAAAGGCTGATGTTGCTATCAAGGCTGTGATTACCACCGTCGCTATTGGCTTCGTTGGTTACATGGTTTTCAAGAACGGCTTCACCATCCCGAAGGCCATTGGTGCCGGTGCTGTTGCTGCTGTCATCTGGTGGCTGGTCATGATGAACGGCATCGTGACCATTGCAGGCTGGTTCGACACCTTCACTAAGGGCGGCGCCTAAAAGGCGCACACGGCTACGCCTGCCACAACGCCCACACCCCACGTAAAAACCTCTGATGAAAGCGAGTGCATCCGATGAAGAATCTTGATGATGACGTGTATGTCGGCAAATTCTTCACCCGTGCGATGAAGATCCCCATGATGGTCGGTCGACTCATCGACGGCACCCGCCTGTGGGGCGGCCCCTATACGGTGCCGCAGCTCATTGCAGGGTTTATTGCGTTGTTGGTGTTGTGGCAGGCGTTCGCCTGGTTCTTCTCCACCGGCTTCATTCTCACTGATGCGATTTTGGTCGTTATGGGCGCGTGGGGAGTTGCCTATATGACGGGCCGAATCCCAGAGTCCCGCCGCAATCTCTTCAACGTGATGACCTCAGCGGCATCAGCGACCACTACTTCAAAAACCGGCCTCTACCGGGGTGTCCCTTTCAAAATTCAGCAGCCGAAGCTGCGCCGCCCCTTCAAAACCGAGCAGCAATGCCAACAGATTGCCGATAAGAAACGGCAAGAGAAGATGCGAGCGCTGCAACAGCTGGACGCTTCATATGGAGCCCCCGTACCCGCACGTCCAATCACCATTACTTCCCCTACCGCTTCTTCCGGTTCGGTTGCGCCGCAGGCTACAGGCCAAGGTGCTGTCCGTAAATCTACGCTAGAGAACATTCTTGCGGCTCGAAACAATACCCCTTAACGAAGTACAGAGATAGAGAAATATTATGGCAGCTTCCACTCGTAAGAATCCCCTTCTGTGGGGTCGAGAGAATATTTTTGTCACTCAGCACGGTGTTGCGCATGCGATTTTTGCGTTGACTGGTCTGCCGTATGGTTACGCGTTGACTGATGATAAGGTGGCTGCTCGTGCTGCGCATCAGAGTCTTTTTCAGGGTTTGCGTGGTGAATATACTATCTATTCTTTTGTGGCTGATACTGATCCGGTCAGTATTTATAAGTCGATGATTGATGGTATTGATTTGGGTGAGAATCCTGGGTGGGCGAATGAAGCGAAGCTTACTTTGGAGAAGCTTGAGCGTACTCCTTCTGGTGAGCGTTTGTATTTTATTACGGTTCCGCTTTCTACGTGGTCTCAGCCGATTAATCGTTTTAAGGATGCGGCGTGGGCGGCTCATCAGCCGGTTCAGTCTCATTTGGGGTTGCCGGTGACGACTCCGTCGGAGGCGATGTTTGGTCGGTGGAAGCGTCGTGCTCGTGAGTTGTCGATGCGTATTCCGTCGGTGTTTCGTCCGGTGCCGGTGTCGATGAAGGCGATTCAGTGGATTTGGGATCATTCCCAGATGCGCGGTATTGGTGATGAGGCTCCGTATCCGTCGGATGCGAGGATTACTTCTACAAATCGTGCGGATTCGTGGACTAATTTGCGGTCGTTGCCGGAGCCTTTGCTGGATGAGGGTGGCATGTCTGATCTTGAGGGTGCTGCTGCGCGTATGGAGGCGTTTAAGCGTCGCTATTTGAAGGTTGAGCATCCTGATGCGGCGCCGACGTATCAGGCGCAGATGATTATGTCTTCTACTCCTGTGGGTGGTTTTACGTTCCCTGGTGGTGAGTTTTTGGAGGTTATTAATCGTTTGCCGGTGGACTGTGAGTTTGTGTTGCGTATTAATGTGCAGTCGAAGACTCAGGCGGCTCGAGATAGTGCTGCTAGTGAGAAGAATATTGCGGACCAGTATTTTCAGCATGATGGTTCTGGTCGGATGATTTCTGGTGGTCTGTCGAAGTTGGCTCAGTCTACGAAGTTGTTGGAGGAGTTCACGGAGAGTCTGAATGCTTCTGACCGTGAGGTGAAGGTGAATGCGTCGCTGATTTTTTCGGTCAGTGGTGATTCTCCTGAGTTGGTGGAGGAGAAGGCTCTGCTGGTGCAGGATTTTTATGCTTCGAATGAGTTTTTGTTGGATGCTCCGGTGGGAGATCAGCGCAGCTTGTGGTGGGATATGTTGCCGGGTACGGTTGCTTCCACTATTGCTAATGAGCTGACTCAGGTGACGACTGGTTTTGATTTTAGTATTGGTGTTCCTTTGGTGGAGACCCAGCTGGGTGAGGAGCGGGGGTTCTTGATTGCTGAGAATCTGTCTTCTGGTCGTAATACGCCGGTGTATATGGATCCTGGTGCGAACGCTGAGGCGGATATGTCTGGTTCCTTTGGTGCTGTTGGTGAGCTGGGTTCGGGTAAGTCTGCTTTCTTGAAGACGGTGGCTGCTCACACGATTAATCGTGGTGGTCAGGTGCTGGCGGTGGATAACTCTGAGAACAAGGAATGGGCTGCTCTGGCTCAGGCGATGACCGATACGGTGATTATGGAGTTTAAGAGTCCCCGTTTTTCTCTGGATCCGTTGCGTGTTGCTGCTGCTTCGGCTGAGGTCGTTGAGCGTGTGATGCGTGAGATGGGTGAGGATGAAGAGGACATTAGGAAGCGTGTGAAGGAAGTGAAGAACGAGGGTAAGAAGCAGGTGTTGGACCTGTTTTCGATGTTGTTCTCCATGAATTCCAGTAGCCCGGTTGGTCTGATTATTAGCCGTCTTCTGAGTGAGGATAATAACCCGTACTTCCATGAGATTACCTCGGTGTCGAAGCTGCGTGATGCGTTGGCTACCGGTAGGGGAGTGCCTGAGCATTTGGCGAAGGAGGCGAGGAATACGGCGTTGATGCTCGATACGGTTGCTGATAGTAGCTATGTCGGGTACCTGTTCGATGATTCGTTGCCTCTGTTGGATATGGATGCTCCGGCAATTATCTTTGCAACCCATGGTCTTGATTTGCCGTCTGAGAGTGATTTGTCTACTGCTGAGATGCGTCAGCAGATGACGTTGACGAAGAAGATTGCGTATATGACGTATGGTCATGTGGCTGCGACGGCGTATTCGATTGCTACTCGTGATGATCGTCGTGATTCTTTGTTCTTGGTGGATGAGGCGGCGCACCTGACTGCTTCTCCGGAGGCGTGTCACCGTGTTGAGGAGATGATTCGTCGTGGCCGTAAGCATAAGGCGGCGATTGGTCTGGGCTCACACTCTGCACGTGATTTCGGTACCGAGGTAATTCAGGGTCTGATTCCGCATCGTTTCTTGTTCCGTACGGGTGATGCGAAGTTGGCGAATGTGAACTTGTCGTGGCTTCAGGAAGGCTATGACGTGGTTGAGTACCGTGAGTTGCTGGCTGGTTTGTCGCCGAAGGATGACCTGGAGCGTCGTGGTGAGTGCGTTTACCGTGATGTGAATTCTCGTATCGGCAAAATCAAGATTCAGTTGCCGCTGGATCCGAAGACTCGTAAGGCGACGCTGACGACTCCTCCGAAGAAGAGGAGTCTGGTGGCTCAGCAGCAGAAGGTACAGGCCTCTGGTGCCGGTGCACTGGTTGGGGTCTAGTTCTTAGGTCCTTTTTGGGCTGTAGTTATTGATTGGATTTTTTCTCATGATTTCGTTTTTGAGGCAGTATCAGAGCCCTACCGCTGTCTTGGTGCAGTGGTGGTGTCTGTTTGCTGCGCGCCGCCCGCGCACTGCTTTGGCGCTGAAGGTCATGGGTTTGTATCTGATTTTGGCGGCAGTCACGGACCCTGTGGTGCATGCGGATGAGGCCAAGAAAAGTAGTGGTGGAGATGCCTTTACCTTCTTCTTGGATACTTCAAATCTGAAGGATAAAGAGGGTATCGAGCTCAACCGCTACTCCACGTTGCCGCTGGACCGTGGTGATGCTTTCACCTACAACAAGACCATCATCGGAAATATCCTGGACTTCATGTGGGGCATGCACTACGGCATGGTCAGTTTGGCTTTGGCTTTGCTGCACTATGTGCTGTCCTTCGAATGGCTGGACTGGTTGCTCTCGCCGTTTATGTTCATCGGTTCCCAGGTTGCTCCTTTGATGGAGCGCATGCACATTCAGCCGCTGATTCTCACTCTGGCGGCTTCTGTTTTTAGTGTTGCTTTCTTCATGATGCGTCGCCGTGGCGCAGCGTTGGCAGAGTTGGCGATTATCTTAGCGGTTGTCTCGCTCATTTCAGGATCTGCTCTGGCTAACCCGACCGCTAAGCTTCGTGATCACAAAGGTGATGACGGGTCCAAGCAGACCGGCTGGTTGCTGAATTCGACCACGTGGGCTTCGGATATTGCTTCCGAAATTTATCTGCACGATAAGAAGAAGCAGCAAGTTGAGGCCAGCGGTATGGGGCAGGGGCTGACGAATCAGAAGCCTCAGGACATCATTACCCGTTCTTTGGGTTCTGCTCTGGTGCGTGAACCCTACATGATGGTTGCTTTTGGTCAGAACTTGGACGGTAAGTGTAAGACCGATTTCAACAACATGGTCCGAGAAAAGGACTATAAGGACGTGGCCAGCAATGAACGCCGTGATGCCATCACCGGCTCTAGCGGGTGTAGCGACACAAAAAATTGGGTTGACAACCCGAATTTGGGTCGAGCGGTCCTTCTTGCCAGCTACACGCTAGGTGCTTTAGCGCCACTGTTCTTGGTCGCTGTCTTTATCGTCCTAATTTTCAAGTCAGTATTTGATGCGTGTGTGAATGCTCTGTTGGCCACTGTCTACGCCTGGTACGCCATGCTGCCGATGGTTGATCGGAAGAAGTTCTTCCACCGTGCAGTAGGCACTTTCTTTGCTTGCCTTCAGGTGGGCGTACTCATCGGCGTACTGATTTTGTACCTGTATATTCTGGAGCAGTTCTACGACGCGACCGTGAAATGGGCACCCATTTTACGCAGTATCGTCATGGCTGTGCTGATCTTCCTCCTTGCAAAAAAGAGCTGGGAATTCTTCCGCGAGCGCGGCCTGGACGGCAGTGGTCTGGCGGAGCGTTTGTCGCAGATGGGTTTGAAGGGTTCTTCTGGTGCGGCGATGCCGGTGCGGTTTGCTGGTGCGCCTGCTGCGTTTTCTGCGCATGCGGTTTCTGCCCCGAGTATCGGCGGTGGTTCCGGTGGTGCTGGTGGTGCGGTTTCTGGCATGGGTGGTTCCGGTGGTACTGGGGCGCCTAGTGGTGCTGGTGGTTCTAGGGGGTCGAAGCTGTTGGCTCCGATTCGCTCCTTCAGGGCGAAGAAGCAGCCTGCTTATGCGGCTTCGGGTGTTCCGCAGAATCATGCGGCGATGCGTCAGTATATGGGTCCGGCTACGAAGAAGCATTATCGTTCGGCGAGGAATTTGAGTCGTAAGGGTAGGGCGTTGAAGTACGCCGGTACTGCGGTGGCTTTGGTTCCGGGTGGTCTTGCTCCTGGTATTGGTATGCGTCTTACTGGTGCGGCGATGCAGCATCGGGGTGAGCATCGTATGCGTAAGGTGGAGAGTGAGTACGCTTACCCGACGTTCTCGGTGTATGACCAGTTGCGTCAGTCTGAGGAGGATTTGCGTAGGCGTAAGGAGCAGGAAGAGCAAGCTGAACGTGAGCAGAAGGAGAAAGCAGAGGAGGAGAAGGCGGAGAAGAAAAAGAAGAAGAGGAAGAAGGATAAGAAGGATAAGAAGGACTAGGCAGGTCTCTTTTCTGATTCCTTCTTGAGGGTGCGGGTCTGGCAGGTGTTTGTTGGGCCCGCATTTTCTCTACCACCTCTTCTTTCGTATATGTGTACTAGAGATATATACTTAGAACCACATTCACCGACTAGAAAGATGACCACTATGATCTCCGTTCTTGAGTCCGTATCCTCGACGTTGTGTGCCACTTTGCGAGCGCGCTTGCGTGTTGCTGTGCAGAAGGTTCGTGTTCGTGGTGAGGAGGGGTCTGCGCAGTCGGTTTTGCTGATGGTTTTGGTGCCTGCTTTCCTGTTTGCGATGGGTGTTTTGCTGGTGGATATGGGGGCGAAGAATTCGGCGCAGTCGCAGGCTACTGGTGCTGCGCAGTCGGTGGCTCGTATTGCTGTGGCGGCGGGGGCTAGTGACTATGGGAATGTTGATCAGGGGCGCATGATTTCTGAGGGTAATCAGGCGCTGGCCGCGTTGGGTATGACCGGTAGTATTTCGGTTGATGTAGCAAATGGTACGGTGACGGTTCGGGCGTGTAAGAGTGCCCCGACGAAGTTTGCGTCGTTGGTGGGTGTGAATGAGGTGCGTGGTTGTTCAGAAGCTAATGCTTCGATGTACACTTTGGGTAACGACGGACAGAAGATCAAACTGTCGTAGTCGTGTGGTTGTGACAGCGTGCCATGTTTCCCGGTGATTTTAGGAAATGTGGCACGCAGTTCTTTTTTGTGCCCCAAAATTTTTCAAAGCCCTGCAGTGGTTTCTGTGGGGCTTTTTTCGTGCAGATGGGGAATCTATCATCTTTGGCGTAAAAGTGGCTTAGAGGTGCCTTCTGGGGCTTCTGGAGTGGAGTTTTGGTGGTGTTTGTCGGGTTTGAGGGGGTGCGGCGTGGTGTTGGTGGGGTGGATGTTGGCGTCATTGCCTGCGTCTAAACCTGTCACCCTCTAAAAAGCCGCTAGACGGCTCTCTGTCGGGCGAAAAAGTAAAAAACGTCGGATTACCCACTTGAGGCATGAAAAGCTCTTACAGAGCCCATAGAGAGCCTCTAGGGGTGGTTTGCGTCTTTAGGGCGATACCTCAGAAGCAATCCTGGGCTTTGAAAAGTCACACCCCCATTGGCTGCGCGTCCGCGTCCGCACCACATGCGCCCGCGATTAAGAACAGAACGCCCGCACGCTTAAAAACTCAAGCCATTCGTAAGCATTTTAAGAACCAAAGAATTTCAGAAAAGGTGAGCAGATATCTGAGCCACCGATTCAGGTGAGCACACCGACCTGAAGCCCAACGATCGAAAGTGAGTGGTTGTCGTCCTGGAGCGCATCGAGCGAAGCGAGAGAGCACCAGGGCTCGACACCACGAACGAAGATCGTTGGGCCTTCGGGGGGAGGGGGTTTGGGGGAACCCCGCGAGAGGGGTTCCCCCAACAGTCCGAGCGATAGCGAGGTCCTCGGGCCGCCGCACGGCGGCATAGCCATGGGGGAGGGGGCGCGGCGACTGAGCAGCCCCATTTAGGAAATAATCATTTAGGAAATAATCATTTAGGGGGGCACAAAATGCACTATGCGCAAATATGGGTTTGACATGGCATTATGATGCATTTTTCGGCCTCTTTTTTTGAAGCTATTGGGTACGAAATGTCCCCCCTATTGGGTACGAAATGTCCCCCCTATTGGGTACGAAATGTCCCCCTTTTTTTGAGATGGAGTAACCCCCGTATTTTCTGGTATTGGGTACAAAATGTCCCCCCTTAAAAATGAATTGGGTACAAAATGTCCCCACCCTAAAGTTCACTTCAACCTTTAGTGAAAACGAGGTGGTGACCCTGAGATGAAGAGCAGCTTTTCAACGCACTAGAAAGAGGTGCCAAAGGGCAATTAGGTACAAAATGTCCCCCTCCTAAATTCATCTCTGATGCAGGGGGAGTTGAGTTGAAAAATGCGCGGCGGCGCAATCGAAAGAATATGCTAATATCTAGGTACTCACTCGCTATATTCACCAACCGATGAGTCTGGGAAGTAAACATTCTCCAGGAGGACTCTGACGGTATGAAAATACCGCCAGAAGAAAAGGGCAATTTCCTCCTGGCGGCGTAGCCTTCCCAAAAATAAGCATGAAAAAAGAGGAAGACATGACCAAGTCTACCAATGAACCCAGCGGCGACGTTGCGCAGTGGAGTGAATCATCTGAAGATTCACGCATCGCACACTACCCCGAAACATTCCTCTCCTTCGCTTTGCCTCACCGTGCACCTGTGATGCGCACCAGCGGAGGAGAGAAGACCGACATTCCCTCCATCTCCTGGGAACGCCATAACGGCAACCACTCATTGACCATGACCGCCGGAATCATCACCACGGTAGATCGAGACGGCAACCCTCAGACCGAACGCCTCGTGCCTTACGGTAAGTATTCCCGTATCCTGCTGCACTATTTGTGCACCGAAGCTGTTAAAGCAGGTGGCCCGCACATCAGTCTGGCCACTAGTTATAAAGGGTTCCTGCGGGACCTCGGCATCCCCTGGAGCTCCCGAAACGCCCGCGAAGTCGAACGCCAGTTGCGAGCGCTGCTAGCTCTTACGCTCCAGTCCACGACGGTGAGTACGGACGCTGATGGAGACCACCTCGTTCACACCATCAACTGTGTGGTGGGTGAGGAAGTGACGATTGCTTTTAGCCCTGATGGGAACCTCAACGAGCGTAAGAGTCAGTTGGTGCTCAGCCAACGTTTCTATGATCAGGTAGTGCAACGGTATCCGATTCCTCATGGTCGTCATCGTTGGGAGCAGCTGGTGTCTTTGACGAAGTCGCCGTTAACGCTTGATATTTTCCTGTGGCTTAAGCACCGTTTGTATCAGGTGGAGCAGGGGGTTCCGACGCGTGCGGTGATTTCGTGGGAGTCTTTGGCTGGACAGTTTGGTGCTGATACCAGTGTGAAGGCGTTCCGGAAGAAGTTCATTGATGCGGCTCGAGAGATTGCTGAAGTGGACCCGAATCTTATTGCGCGTGTTGAACGTATTGATCAGCGTGGTACTGGTCGTTTGGTGCGTGGGATTCGTTTGCATTCTGCGCGTGAGATTGGCACGGGGTATAAGACTTTGGCTGATTAGAAGATAGCTGGTGCTCTGCTTTCCTGGGTGGTGTGGAAGGTGTTGCCGCCTTGAGGGGGTATGTCTGTGTGCTGGTTGTCTGAAAGATGCGGTAGTTTAGAAGTGAGTTAAAACCGTTTTGTGGAGGGTTCTTCGGGCTGTGGCCTGAAGGGCCCTCTATTTTTTGCCTGTTGTCGATAGCGAGTGTCTGAGCTGTATTTCCATCACCTGTATGCCCGGAAAGATTGTTAGTTTGTTGGGCTGTAGTGGGTGAGGGTATCTTTGGCGTTTGGCGGAAAACTGTCCACTGCAAACGGCTGCACGTCGGACGGGAAGCGTCACGTGACGTGCTGGTTTTTCGGCGCTCTAGCGTGTGCTGAGATAAGATCCATCACTGCACATTCTGCCAAATGGAAATTTGACGAACGTCAAGAGAAGACTTTACACAGTGTCAAGATTAGGGATAGACTACTAGCCATTAGAAGCTTATTTCCGGAGGCGCTGCCGGTGGTGGATTAGTGTGCACACCAGGCGGCGTTCCGGACATATAAAAGCGGGACTACTAACAGTGTTGCAGCACTGCCAGTAGCCCCGCGTGTGAGTGCCTAGAGCTTAGTCACAAAATCTACGATCTGGACCATTGCCGCAAGCGTGACAATGATCCCTGAGACTAGCTTCAGCAGGATAGCGTATCGCTTATCCACGGTTCTCACCTCCCTTCATTATGAGGGGGTTTGAAGTGGCCTCGCAGCTGTGCTGCGGGGCCATTTTTCTATTCTAGGCAAAGGACGTAGGGCCCACCATCACTTTGCGCCTTATCTGGCTCAGGAATAAGTCACATTTAAGGCGCTGAACCCCGCTTTTGAGGGGTTGAACGGGTGGCGGCAGTGTTTGCGTGTTCGCGCCAAGCGTTTACGCTGCTGGCAGGTGGAGGGTTGCGCCTCCGCCTGCCAGTGCCTCTTTTTTTGGGGATAGAGTCAGCGGTTAGCAGTCGGACATTAGGGGCTAGAGCCCTGCACCTACCGAGATATGAGCGGCGAAGACGCCCTCAGTTCCTCGGGGTCGTATCGAAGGTCCATACAGGGTATGTGTGCCGCTCGTGAAGTCCTAGTAGATCAGCACTGCGAGCGCTGATGATGTGCTGCGGTGCTGGGGTGGGGGTGTGGAGCGATTGATCGAGGAAAGGGACAAATCTCCAAAATATTAATTTCTGAGAATTTAAAAATTGCACAATGAAGGCATGGAAAACAGAATATAGCAATTAATAATTGTCATATTCTGAATCATTTCGGAAATGCATTGCGTATCATGTCATGATATGTGAAGGAAAGGATTTTAAAAATGGCACAGACCTGGTTTGAGAATGGCTATGTTGCTTTTGATACTGAAACCACTGGTGTGCAGGAAAAGGCTGACCGCATTATCAGTGCTTCTTTGTTGTATTACAATGCCGCCCACGTTTTGGTGAGGCGCCGTACTTGGCTCATTAATCCCGGCATTGAGGTGCCCGCCGCCGCTACTGCTGTCAATGGTTTGAGTACCGCATATGTGCACGATATGGGCATGGTTGCCCGTGATGGTATTGCTGAGATTCTGGCGGCTTTGGCGCAGTGTGTGCGCTACCGTATGCCTATTGTTGCCTTCAATGGGTCGTTTGATATGACGGTGCTTCTTCATGAGAGCCGCCGCCATTGTCTGGCTTTGGGTGATGACTTTGCTGATATCTACGGTGGCAATATGAGGCTGATTGATGGTTTGACGATGCACCGCAAAGCGCACCTGAAATGGCGTGGTCGCCGTAATCTTGGTGCTTTGTGTCAGGCGTATGGTGTGGAGCTTGGTGCGGCGGCGCATAATGCTACTGCTGATGCGCGTGCCGCTGCTGAGTTGAGCGTCAAGCTCACTGCTGAGAGCCCTGAGCTGTTTGGGGTGGATGCTTTGAGTCTGCATGTGGCACAACGGGGCTGGTATGCCGCTCAGATGGAGGATTTGCAGGCGTATTTGCGGGTATCTCGTGGTGATGTTTCGATTCAGTGCCCTCCTGGCTGGCCTGTGCGTTACTAGGTGCTAGAGCTGTAGCTCAGGGGTGGGGGTGGGGTGCCCCCTGCCTCTGGGTTGTTCTCTATCAGGGGGGTGCTGCTGTGGCGGACCAATTTATTGAAGGGACATTCTGTTTAAAATAGCAGAATCATCTGACGTCACTGAATTACATTAAATAACGCAAGATGTCACCGGATGGAAAGAATGAAGATGCAAGCCTTGCACCCCGTGATCAGAGAATCCGTTATGGATGCCGCTCTAGCAAGGATGCGCACCACTATCACCGTTGAGCTCAAGCCTGCTTGTGTAGATGGCTATTTCTTTAGCTCACCCACCTATCATGTCATTGCCCCTGATCCGGTTGCGGGATGCATGAGTATCCTGCTGCGGAACTACCCGCGCTACGGTGAAGATGTCACCGTCAACATCCCACGTACTGCAGGCCAGTACCCGGCCACCACCACCGAACTTACCGCCGCCCTGAGTCGAGTAGGTTGGCGCCGCCGCCCGGACACTCTCATTGTCTAGCAGCCTGCATAAAATCCCATGTCCAAAAGGGTGTGAAGAATGCATACACTCATTCTTCACACCCTTTATTTTTTCCCTGAATATTTTTCAACTAAATACTTAATTTACCAAAGGGACAAACAGGGAATTTCTTGAATCGGCTGCAGAAAAAAATAGGAAGATAGTCATATCGGATAACACATTAAATTCAAATCCTAATTGGAGGAAAAAATGACCTACTACGTCGAATACTGCACCTGTCCCGTAATCCCCGTCGAACATTTCACGGTCTTCTCAAAAGCACACCCGGAAAACGGCGGCGTTTGCTGTACGACTCGACTTGAGCACGGCGGCGCCTTCGACATGACCGCTGTCATGGAAGAGGACGCCCGCCGTCGCACCTTCACATACCGCTGGCGTGCCCTGTTCCGCCGCCTTTTCCAGCGCCGCTAAAGGCTAACCCGCCCCGTCCCGTTATCCGGTAAGGCGCCCGGATACCTATCACCCTCTAAGGGGTGATAGGTATCCGACCGCTCTTGATTTGGGTTTGGGACATACGAGGGAAAACTCAGAAATTGCCCCCTGAAAAACAGCATGATGACCCTGTCACAACCACCTAATTTTTGGAGGCATCATCATGCATCTTTTGGCAATTCTTGAGTTCCTTCTGAGCCTTCTGGTTCTGAGTCCTTTCTTGTTGGTTTTGGGCTTCTGTAACATAGCCCTTCTCAGAGCCTTCAGAGAGCAACAGAGAGAGGCTGAGGCGGCTCACCTCATCACCCTTCAGGGAACCGCTGAGAAAGCCGCTGAGGAAGGCATAGAGTCCATAGAGGACGCTGAAGGCACAGGCTCCATAGACTAGCCAAACGCCTAGCTGAAGGCGTCTGGCACTACCTTCAAAGAGGGGTAGTGTCAGAGGCTAGCAGCCCGTTCTTTACAAGCGGGACATAATAGAGAAAACCCAGGGGCCCAGGACGACAGCAGTAGCATGATGAACAGACCTGCCCACCATAAACTACTAACCGATCCATCTAAAGAAAGTGAGAGCCATGGAGCCGCAAATAACCGCACGGGATACCTTGAACCATCTGCTAGCAGCAGATCCGTTCTTGCGTGAAACCCTGGTCTTGAATCATGAACCCCACAACCCCAACAACTACGATGAGGCCTATGCTTTCGGGGATGATGCTAGTGAGAACCTCAGTCGAGCTAGGTCCTTGCTAGATACCTATAACCGCTACGCCAAGAAGCTGCGCAAGCACAATCTAGCCGCCACTAAGATCATCCTCAAGGCCTTCAAGGAGCAGGCATACGCTCATAAAGATCGCCTGATTGACCCGCTCCCGCACTACGGCGCCCCCACCCTCACCGGTGAGCCCCTGCAGCTGACCAGCACCCTTCAGGTACAAGCCGGTAGCATCCTACAGTCGTCGGCCTGCTTCTGGATTCGCCCCAATGATCTGGCGCAAGCCCGTATCGTGAAGTTTGTGGTTGGCCAGGTGGAAGCTGTGAACCTGGCTGAAGGCTATGCCACTGTACGAACCTCTGACGGGGAGCTCTTCACTCTCCAGCCGCTGGGGCACACCGATACGGCCCTACTGGGCTTTGATGGTCAAAGCCTTGAAGTGCCGATCTTACCGATTGCTGGGGCGACGTTGGAAGAAGCTGAGCACAAGCATGCTCACGATACCCGTATGCAGGCCTTCACTGATTACCTGCAGGCCTATATCGAGAAATACACTCAACCCAGTGTGAGCAGCATGTACTACTCCCATGCTCGGGCTCTGTACCGTCCCACCTTCGCTCACACTCCTTTCAGTGGGAACCCTGAAATGCTCGAGGAAGAATATGCCCACGTCGAAAGTGTGTGTACTGATTTCTACCGTGCTGGAGGGCCGCTCGATCAGCTTATCGATACTACTGGCCAGAAGCTTGATGCTGCTCTAAAGGCATATCGCCAGCAGCTCCAGAGCTAAAGAAAATATCACAGCAGGGGGTACCTCATATATGAGGTAACCCCTGCTTTTCTATTCCCTAAAGAATGTAAATTTAGCGGCGGGACAAACCCTATTTTTGGGGAAAATATGCAAAAAAATTTTGAGAGGATATGCATATACCACAAAAATTAAGGAGATTAAAAATGGTTCAGGAAAACGCCCGCGTAGAAAACATGTTTGACATTCTTAAGGCATTTCATGAAAGGGTGAGGGAAATGCACATCACCGGGGATTGGCGCTATATTATGGAGCCCTCCAACGCAAATTATGACGTTTCTCAGCTGGATTCTCTCGATAGCCAGATTCAGGCTGTAACGGCTGATTACGGGCTCTATGAGCTGTTGGAAGCGTATATCACCGCTAGCGGCTGGAAGGTCGTACAGACGCCCCTGAGGGCTAGCCTAGGCGGATACACCGACCATAACAGCGGGGTAATCACCATCAACGCACTACGCCCCCTAAGCCTCAAAGCTATCACGCTAGCGCATGAGATTGCCCATGCTCTCATGCACTCAGATGTGGACATGGACGCATACCGTACCAACGTAAACGGTTGCCGCTCCATAGCTGAGACTGAGGCGGAATCAGTCGCCTATGTGGTCGCTTACTGTTGGGGTCTCAAGAGTGCTTCTAGCAGTGTTTCCTATGTCGCCTCATGGTCTGAGAAAGACGCTTCAATGCTGGAACGAACCACGGTGAACGTCATTGAAACGGCGTGCATAATCCTCAGCGGCGCTATGGCTTTCCGCAAACGCCGATAGCAGATGAGAGAGGGGTTTACCCCCCTAAGGGGGGGGGTAAACGCCGGATATTTAGGGTTGGGACAAACCAGTAATTTCCCCCATATAAGCACCTTAGCCAGCGCAACAATGACTACACGTCCACCGACCAAAGCACCACACAGAGCAGGGGAAGCAATGGCTGACCCAGCTGAACCGCCTTCCTGCATGCCACCACCTGAACCACCTGACCGACAGCAGAAAAGCACCACACCAAGAGCGCAGCAACTACGCAGCAGCCCCACCTCTTTAGCAAAGGGACAAAACTAGTTGAAACTCAGTGCGTAGCCCATAGGGCTGCAGAGAATGAGAGTGCGCCACTCAGGTGCACAAGAGAGCTTATAGCCGAAGGAGAAGCAAGCATGACCAAGACAGTACGCTGCAATAATCGCACCAAAGGATCGGTGCCCAGCAATTCAAAAGAGCTGTTGAAACGGTGCAAGAAAATCGGGTTTCCCATTACTAGGGGAGGCTCTGGGCACCTGCGTATATGGCTTTCTGGAGAACCCTACACCGGTAGAAGTATTACTGTCCCCTCAACCAGTTCCGATTACCGTTCTATTTTGAATAGCATTATGTTTATTCGCTCTCAAACCGGTATAGACCTAAGAAATGTTTAATCTCTCAAGGTGAATATGTGGGTTATCGAGGATGAAAAAATGTCCCCTGAAAAAATTCAGGGGACATTTTTCAAAAATACCCGGAATGACTTGCTTTGCGAATATAACTACTGTTATATTCGTGGTGTTGAAGAGAACAGCTTCAACACCCAAGCCCGGCAATCACACCGACTATCCGGGTATCGATAACTCAATAGAGAAAGGTACATTCTCATAAATGTTACGGAAATTACCGCATTGCTCACCCCTGCAGGAGCCGCACTCGGCGGTCTCGGTGCCACCCTGACCGGCATCGCCAAGCTGATTGAAAGCTTGAAAATGCCAAAGAGCAAAAACAGTGACAAATAAGCGGTAAAAGCCTCAAGCCCGGTACTAGAGTAGTAGCTCTAGCACCGGGTGCAAGGCACCCGATACATTCATAATACACGAAGTAACAACCAATGAAGAAGATGATCTACCCCCTCATCCTGTTCATCATTTTCCTAACCTACGCCCTTTAGGTACTACACCAACCACCACAACAGCGAAGACTAACCCACCAGATACCCAACAGCACCCTGCTGCAGCACCACCACATCGGGGGGCGCTCGCATACAAGTGCGAGCGCGCCATCATCTAGCCCCTCTGTGCGTCGGGGGGGGGTAATCTTTGGGTGCTGCCGGTGGTGTCTTTGGGGTATGCCTGATTCGTTGCAGTCAGAGGTAATGCCCCCAGGGCCTATGTGGGTTCCGTGTGCCGTACTTGGCCGCTAGGGGGTGGGTGAAGATGTCCTGGCGGTGAGTCGTAGCATCACGTTAGCTGCCATCTCATCACTAGAAGGAGCAAGCTCAAGCGTATTATCTGCCGTGTTTGCCTTCTCGTAGTGGTCGTTACGGGTGTGGATCGTAGCAGTTTTTGAGTCCTCACCTATCAGAATGACCGGTGGGACATCTTGGTTAGAACTTCGGTGGTAGGCTCTCAGTTTAAGGAAGATGAAAGTGTACCGGCGAGGTACACTACAGGACTTTTTGGCTGAAAGAGGTGGAATCATGGCTAAGGCGGCTCATAGTAAAAACGGCACCAGAGGATCGGTGCCCAGTAGCTCAAAAGAGTTGTTGAAGCGGTGCAAGAGAATCGGGTTTCCTATTACTCGGGAGGCTCTGGGCATCCTCGTATCTGGATTTCGGGAGAGGCCTATCGTGGTAGGAGTGTTACGGTTCCGGCAACGAGTTCTGATTATCGGTCGATGCTCAATAGCATTATGTTTATTCGTGCTCAGACTGGTATAGATTTGCGTACTGTCTAAGGTGGCTGCGTAACGGTCCTACACGGTTACGTAGGTAGGAGGTGGCCAGATGATCGTCTGTTCCGGTAGGGTGAAAGGCAGAGAAGAAGAGAAAAAAGTAGAAGGGCCACACTATCCAATACGGATAGTGTGGCCCTTCTGCTGGCCTATGCGGTGCCTCTCTGACGCTTGAGGCACACCACCTGATAGGTAAGCTGTCTGAATCCGTCCTGTTGCCAGTTGAGGAACTTACCTATCAAGCTATCGCATAGGCCGGCCCCTGCCGGAAGCAGGGGAAGCATGAGGCGCTACAGGAACCCCATAGCGGGAACCTAGAGGGGCGTGCTCAAAGACATGACGATGGGGAATAGCAACATCACAATAGCCACCAGCGCCACCAGGGGGAAGAACAAGCTCAAACGTTCTGTTGCGGCGTTTGCCTTCTCGTGCTGGTCGTTGAGGATACGGCCGTTGATGAGCTCAGCATGGTTACGCAATGCCTCATAAATCTGGGTGTCGTTTTCGCCAGCCTGCTTCAGGATTGAAGCCAGCTCAGAAAGCTCCTTGACCTGAAGCTCCTTACCGAGATCATAGAGAGCGTCCCAGGGTTGTTTGCCCTGATGGTGTGCAATGGTCATGCGGTTTTTGATTCTGGTGAAGACCCAGGTGTTTGATACTTCTGCTGCGCTTGCGGCGGCGGTGGAGGTGTTCGCTCCTTGTGCTCGACGCATGGCGACGCCTTCTAGGTAGGTGGCGATAGCGCGGGAGAATTCCTCACGGGCATTCTTCGCACGCGAATCAATGCTGCTGTTGTACAGCATCCACCCGCACAAGGCGCCGATGAAAATCATCAGTAGAGGAAGCGAAATGGATTGACCACTCATCGCGCTGAGCATCACCAGGCCTACAGGAACCAAGGCGCCGATGAGTGCCCAGTTGAACCGCTGGTACCAGTATGAGATTTCGGAAATGGCCAGAATGTTCAGGTTCTGGGTATCGACGGTGAAGAGCTTGGCGAAGTACTTGGTTTCAGGTAGGTGTTCCATCACCCAGGAGCCGATACGTTCTTCGCTGCTGAGCTTCTGGGTACGCTTCTGAAGCGTCTTAGAGTCAGCGCTCAGGTTCGTCATAGCGGACTTGACGCTCATTTGACGCGGCAGAAGCGGCGAGAGCAGCAACGTTAGGCCCACGCCAGCAATCACGCCTGAGATGATGATGAGCGGCATCATCGGCCATCACCTCCTACAGTGGCAGCAGCTGGGTTCTTCTGAGACGGGTTCTTAGCCCTGTGAGGGGACGGGGAGCTAGCCGGTCGAGTCGAGACAACATCACCAAGGATGCGGGGGACAGGACGGGGCGCAACCGAACGGCGGATGATGACCATCACACCGATCAGGGCGGCAAACAGGGCCAAGAAGACAATCTGACCGGCAGCAGTGCGGTAGATGGGAGTCTGCGGAGCCATGAGGAGAACAGCAGAGAAAATGATGATGTTGAGCATCAGCACCGTCTGACGTGCTGAGCCCTGAGTTGCATTAACCTTACGGCGCACCTCAATCTCATTGCGGGTCTGCTGCGTGATGTTCGCCAGAGCCGTGGACAGGCCGTCACCGCGTTCCCTGGCAGCAATCTTGAGCAAGAAGATGACACGGTCAATGGTCGGGTCGTTCAAATCCTGCGCAAAAGCATCCAGCGACTTACCCGTTGACCAGGAAGCGTTCAGGCGGGCAATCAGGCGACGCAGAGGCACCTTCAAATTCTCACCAGCGGCCGTGTAGGAGGATTTAATGGCACTTTCCAGGTGCGCACCGCCCTTAATACGACCGGCAAGGATGCCTAGCCATGCCACGATCTCATCGAGCTTCTGCACGCCGGTATCCTTGGGCAACAGTAGCTTCGGGACCATAATAATGAGCACCGGAACAATGACCAAAGCCAGCATCCACCGTGTCAGCACCCAGTAGGCAACCGTAGCCACTACTGCAAGCAGCAGTGCCCTCTGGTTCATCGCCCCGATCCGCCCCTGGGCGGCAGAAATCATCTGATCCAGGCGAGTCGGTGCCGTAATGGGCTTCCACTGGCCATGTCGAGACACAAAGCGGGCATAGACCATCAGCGTCACGCCGACGCACACCACCGCTACCGTCACCGGCAACATCATGGGGTTCATATCGTATGCTCCTGCCTATGCGGTGGGGGAATCCCAGCCAGCATCCTTCAAATCTTGTAGCATCTTCGGGCTCGAGGGCACTTCATCAAACGACGCGTCATGATGACCGCTCTTGAGCGAGAAAATATTATGGGTGGTGGCCTGACGGGTACCTTCGGCGGGTAGAACCTCACAAATATGGGTCACTACACGACGCGGCTTGCCGGTCTCCGGGTCCTTAATCTTCTTCATCTGCACGATGAAGTCCAGGTTCTCCGCTACCTGCCCAGACACGTACTCACGCGTCAAGCCCTTCTCCAGGGCCAGACCCACCAGACGGTCAATAGCCTGCTCCGGCTCATGAGCGTGCAGGGTACAGAACGTACCGCCGTTAATCTGCATTGCTTCAATCAACGCAATGATTTCGCTACCGCGCACCTCACCGACCATGATGTTCGCCGAGTTCAGACGCAGAGCCTTCTCCACGCACTGCTCCAGGCTGTATTCACCGATGCGGCGGCCTGACGCGTCACGTTCACTACTGCCGGGGTGGTACTGCAAATCAATCACCGGCAACACGCGGTGTGGCTGCTGGTTCAGGTGAAGCTCACGTTCCTTCTCGATGGTCACTACCTGCACCCACGGGTCGATGCAGGAAGCCAACGCACGCATCAGCGTCGTCTTACCGTCACCGGGTTCACCAGCAATCACAATCGACTTGCGTGCCATAATGGCGGCAGTGAGGAACCGACGCATCGGGGCAGTCAACGTGCCAAGCTGCTCAAGCTGCTCAAGAGTAATGTTCACATACCGGTGGATACGCATCACCAACGAAGGACGTGAGGCCACCGGCGGCGCAATCGCCGCCAAACGAACATAGCTAATCAAATCCATATCCAAATCAGGATTCGTCGTAGAGAACGGACGCGAAGCATCACCCTGATTCGAAGCAATATTCTGAATCATCTGCATCAACTCAGCATCCGTCGCCGCAATCGGCTCAGCCCGCTCCGTACGACCATCAGAGAACTTCAAGAACACCTGATCACACCCGGCAACATGGATATTCTCCACCTCCGGCATATCAATCAGCGCCTGAAAACGACCCAAACGATACAACAGGTCATACACCTGCTGCTGGACCTTCTGCACATAAGCATTCGTCCAACGGTCACGGTCACCATCAACATCTACCAGTGCGGTGATGTAGGCGTTCAAAGCCTGAGCAATCATAGAACGGGTCTTAGCCTGCTGCTCCTGAACACTCAGCTCACTCATCTGCTCTTCTTCAAGAGACAAACGGTTTGAGACCTGCTCCTGAATCGTCTCAACATCACTCCACATCTGTAGCAGATGCGCAGGGATAACCGGCTCATCGGAGGATGAAGGCGCCGCCGTAGCAGCCGATGCACCCGCAACCCCAGCAGCAGCCGGTGAGCTGACGGTAACGGCAGGGGCAGTGGTGCTGGCAACAGAAGGCACAGAGGTTTGGGCAACCGGGGTCACTGGAACCATCGGGGGAGTAGGGCCAAGTGGATCAAAACCGTACGGGGCTACTTCCACCGTGACCGATGCGGAAGCAGAAGGGGTGCTCGTTGCGGTGGTGGGGGCGTTGTCAGTGGCCTGTTCAGTGCTCTGCTGGAGGCGTTGGCGCAGCAGGGGAGAATTCATGATGCTCATCAGCGGAGAATTCTGAGGTGCACTCATCGGCGGGTATCTCTTTCGTCAATTGTGCTCATGGTGAGCGAAGGAAGTGGGTATTTATCGGGAGGCGATGTTCAGGTTTTCTGCCTCAAGGTTCAGACGGGTCTGAAGTTTGGCGCTGTAGGAAGAAATGGCCTTGTGGTAGACGCTGAGCTTCTTATCCAGCTTTTTGGCAGAGGTGGGGATGTCGGCGCCATGGCTGAAGATGGAGGCGGCATCGGGGCTGTAGGGCAGTACGGTGAGAACTGGAGCTGAGGGAATCAAGGGAGCCAATTCGTTGGCCGGGAAGTTCACGGCAGGGCTTTGGTGGAAGACAGAGCACAGCCCGTCAGGGTGGCCCTGTTGTTCTAGCATCTGGTGGATTCGGCTCACGTTCTCTTGGGCTGCCCATGCGTCAATAAACGTTGCTGACAGGTGAGTGACTGCTAGGTCAGCGCCGGTAATGAGGATCATGCGGTCCAGTTCACGGGTGGTAATACGGCCCATGTCGAAGAACACGTCATAGCCGGTGGCCTTCTCGAAAGACCGGGCTGCAATGAGCAGGTTATTCCAGAAACTCTTATGGCCGGTTGCTGCGCGAGGGGAGGGGAAGGCAGGCAAAAGGTGCTTGCGGTACCGCTCATCTTGAGCAAACCGGGCAGGGTTCTGCGCCAGGGGAATCAGCTGGTCAAAGAACGTTTTTGAGTTCATTCCGAAGGTGTCGAAGTCTTTGGCCAGTTCGGTCATGTTGCGGTCATAGACGACGTTGCCTCGCATGAATCCAGCCATCACCGCAGAGGGGGAGGCTGTATCAGCTTCTACCAGTACCACAGGGCGCGGCCATTGAAGAGCCAGGGCGACGGTTGACATCGTGACACCGGGGGCGCCGTGGGTCGAGAAATGCGCAATGATTGCCATGACTTACTGTGCTCCCTCAATTAGCACTGCAACCTTCTTCTGTACAACGGCATCCATGAAGGCGGACTTCTTGGAGGTGCCTTCAGGGACTACGACGTCAATCTTCGTATCCCCGTTGACCGTGGTGACCGTATCGACGGTGCCCTTGACGGCAGCTTCTACATCGGCAGAATCTTTGTTGGCGCCGGTGTTGGTCGGAATCAGGATGACGCGGTCACCGGCCTTGAGCGGGCGGACCGGGATGTTGGAGGAGGGCAGTTGAAGACCAACGATTTCCTGGCCCTGCTCGGCACTGGGGAGGTTGGGGGCGGCGTTGCTGCTCAGAAGCACCTGTCCGGAAGAGATGTCCTTGGTAGCCTTCTTGCCCACCAGTTCAGAGCGCTTCTTGTAGGGTACGGCCTGAGCCGGAGGGTTCAGAACGTTCATGGTGCCCAGCTGAGATTCTTCAATGACTGCACCGCGAGGGATGTCCTGGGTAACGGTCACGATCTGTTCCGGAGCGTTATTGGTCGCCAGCGCGTAGGAGCCGACGATACCTACGGCGGTGAGGGTTGCGCCCAGAATCATGATTCGGCGGGTTTTTGTCTTGGTCTGGATGGGGGAGAGGTATTCGTATTGTTCGGTGGATTCGTCGGTGGGGGTGACGAGTCGGCCTTTTTTAGCAAAGGGTGAAAGCGCCATGGCGTCTCCTTGTGGGGGTGTGGTTGGTGTTTTCTATGATGCAGAATAGCATAGCTGACAACATATTTCTTATAACATTGCACATGTTCAAGTTTATGTGTACCTTTATGGTATGGAGTAATTTTCCCGCAAGGGAAGCCGCACCCAAGGAGATAGCATGACCGCCCCTGAACCTCGTTTACGTCGTCGCACTAGTAACAAGAAGCTGCATCGTGGATATGCCCACGGTTTGCGCCGTGTTTATACCATTAGCAACGGTAAGGGTGGCACTGGTAAGACCAGTTTGACCGCCAATATTGGTGCTATTGCGGCTGAGGCTGGGTACCGCATTCTTTTGGTGGACCTTGACCCGCAGGCTAACCTTGCCGAAGATCTCGGCTATGGAGACCACGCTGATGGTGGCGAGGCGCTGGCCGAGGCCCTGCATAAGCGTACCGCCCTGCCGGTCATTAAGAACGTGCGTAAGAACCTGGATGTTGTCCCTGGTGGCATGAGGATCACCAACGTGGTTCAGGTCATTGCGCTTAATTCGACGACGTATTCTGAACCGACGCTGCATGATATTTTCTGCTACTGCCTGGAGCAGATTGCTGGGGATTATGACCTGATCCTCATTGATACCCCTCCCAGCGAGGGCATTTTGGTTGAGAGTGCTTTCGCCTCCTCAACTGGTGTGCTGATCCCGACGAAGCCGGATGCTTCCTCGGTGATGGGTGTGGATATTACTGCTGATCGTTTTGAGGCTATTAAGCCGTTGAATCCGACGTTGACGCTGGTGGGTGCGGTGCTGTTTGGTACTGGTGCACGGTCGACGAAGATTGATGCGCAGGCTCGTGCCGATTTGGCCGAAATCTTCGGCCGTGATGACGTGGTGTTTGAGCATAAGATCCGTACTGCTGAAGGTGCAGCGGTTGACGCTCGTCGTGAAGGTAAGGTCATGCACGAGATGAGCGATGATGTGCGTGAGTCCACCCTGGCGCGCCTGAAGCAGCTAGGCCGTAAGGGCAAGGTCGAAGAAGAAGCAGCTGAGCCGGTGCCGCATTTCCACGCGTCGAATATTGATGGTGTGGTTGATGACTACCAGCAGGTGACGTTTGAGTTCTTCCAGCGTGTGATTGCCCTGGAAAAGTACCTGAGCGAATAGAGCAAGGAGAACCAAGCAGATGACAACCACGCCGAACAAGCGAACCCGTGTGTTTAACTTGCCTACTCTCTCTGCTGCTCAGACGCAGGATATTCCTGTGCTTGAGCCAGCTGTGAATGAGCCGGTGAACGTTTCTGAGTCAGGTCCGGTCGCTGATGTTAAATCCAGGCTTCAGGGATTGCCTGAGCGAGAGGACCGTGCCGCTGCGCAGATCCCTCCGTCGCCGCCGTTGGCTGCGTATGACGGGTCGGTGAGCAAGGGACGCGGAAAGTCCCGTAATAAGAAGTACAACCTGTCCATCGATAAGGATTTGATCCCTCGTATCCGCTGGGCGGTTCAGCAGGAAACCGGGTTTGTCTATAAGCAGGGTTACCTATATTTGAAGGCTGTGGATGAAGTGTCCATGGACGAAATTGGGTACTATTTGGATGCTTATCGCCGCAACCTTAGCACGGTTCCGCAGATGCCTGAGGTGCAGGTTCGTCTAGGTACGTTGCATACTGTACCGACCGCCCCTAGCTTTACCCCGGAGCAGATGGCTGTGGTGCAAGATCGCGCTGACAGGCTTGGTATTTCGCGTAGCCGTTATTTTGCAACAGCGTTGAGGATTTATCTTGACCGCCATCAGATGCGTCCGCCCTCGCAGGAACTTCTGGCTGAAAATCTTCAGCAGTACATTGCCAGCATGGGCCTTGAGGTCCCGGCTGAGGACATTAAGCGCCTGGTCAAAAAGGCGCGTGTCATCGATGTATCTGCTACTAAGGATTCTTAGGGTTCTTCGTTGGAGCCGTAGAATATTGAAAATGTGCCCTACTTCATGACGCTTTTGCCGCTGTGGCAGGTGCCTTCATAAAGATATGAAGGCTGTGGCGTTGAGAGCACATCACACCACACCGATAACTGAAAGGAAAAATCAGCTCATGACTGCGCTGTACACTAACCTCTGCCTCTACATTTCAGGCGCTTACGACAAGATGAATGCTCGACTGGACGCTAAGCGTGAGTCCGGTATGGAGACCATCGAAATTCTGATTTGGGCCGTTGCCATCTTGGCCATCATCGCCCTGGTCTACGGTGCACTCAACACCTTCGTAGGTGGCCTGCTGCCCAAGCTGACTCTGCCGTTCTAAACCATAGAAGACAGCAGATATGAAACGACGGGTTCGCCTAGCACGCGATGGTGGCCTCTCAGAAACTGGGTCCTACACCATTGAGATGCTCATTTACATTCCCATCGTGATGTTACTGCTTGCCGCAATAGCCCAGTTGGGTGTTTTCTTTACCGCTAACGCTGAGGCTCAAAACGCTGCTGATTCGGGCTATTACGCGGCCCGTGTCATTGGCGGAACCTCAGAGGACGGGGTGGAACAAGCCCAGCATCGCCTCAACGTGACCTCTGCTTTGAAGGATGCACGTGTTGAGGTTCAGCGGGATGGGGACCAGACGACGGTCACTGTGACCGGCACAGCCTCAGCTGCTCCGCCGTTCCTTCCTGCTATGACGATTACCCGCCAAGCGCAGGGCCCTTCCGAAGAGGCCCTGCGCTAAAGGCGCATTCACCACCGACCATACCGACCACACGCAAAACAACAAAGGGGTTTTATTCCGTGAAAACTCAGATTCTCAGGGTCTTCTCCCTGATTGCCGTGCTCTTCATCATTCTTGGAATCCCGGCGCTGTTGATCACTGTCTCCGGCAACCCTTTTGCGTCGTTGGATATGGTCGGTGGTGTCATCGCCTCCGTTGATGGGGCGTTGGCTTTCCTCCTTCACGTCTTTATCCCGATCATCGCCTGGGTCGGCTGGGCCTCGCTAGTCATCCCCCTGGTGGTTGAAGCGGTCGTTCAGGTGCGCCGTGGCGATTCGGTGAAACTGCCGAGTGTACTGCGTATGCAGCAGAACGTTGCCGCCGTGCTGATCGGCATGATCTTGGCCTCTACCGCAGGTATCTCTACCGCTACTGCTGTTGAGTCCGGTGGCTCTGCCGGTGTGCCGCCTACCCCGACCCAGACTGTCTCTGCTCCTGCCACGGTGCAGGCTGATTATGGTGCCCCTTCGGCTGCGGAGAAGGTACAGGCCTCTCAGAAGGGCCCGTCCTACATGGTCAACGGTAACCAGACGCTGTGGGATATCGCTGAAACCACCCTCGGTGATGGTAGCCGTTACGTCGAGATTTTCGCCCTGAACCAGGGTGTTGTGCAGAAGGACGGGGCAGCATTGCTGTCCTCGGACCAGTGGCTGCACGACGGATGGGTGCTGACCTTGCCGCAGGACGCTAAGGTCCCACAGCCGGTTGCAGGCACCGGCACCGTCACTATCAAGCCCGGTGACACTCTTTCTGAAATCGCCCTTGAAAACTACGGCGACATGGAAGCCTACCACTACATTGCAGGCGCAGCCTCTACGACCACCCAGCCTGATGGCACCACCATCCAGGACGCTGATCTGATTCAGCCGGGCTGGGAATTCACCATGCCCGGTACCCCGGCTACTGCCTCCACCCCGGCCGCTCATAATGGCGCGAGTTCTTCCGCCGCGCCTGCATCCTCTGCCGCTTCTTCAGCAGCTGAAGGTTCTGCTGCATCTACTACCGCCTCCGCATCAGCTACCCCGGCCGCCTCTGCCGCAGCATCTAACGCCCCGGCAGCACCCGCTACCGCTTCTTCAGCACCTACGAGCTCTTCTGCGCCTTCTGCTGCGTCCTCTGCCGCTGTTTCCTCTGACGAAGCAGCCGCAAGCATCGGCTCCTCCAGCGCACACGGAGCCCCCAAGGCACAGCACACCACCGCCGCATCTGCCGCGCCTACTACCGCCCCGGCAGCCACCTCGGCAGCCACCTCGGCGGCATCTTCTGCTGCTGTAGCTGGCACCTCGACCGCTCCGGCTACTACCGCCGCATCTGCCGCACCTACTACCGCAGCTACGGCACAGAACCCTGCTACCGGCTCCACTGCCCCCACCCAGCAGGAGAACAACGCCGCCATCCCCGGCGGCACTATCGCTACCGACTCCGCCAACAAGACCGCCACCACCGAGCAGGCAGAGGAGACCGACAAGGGCAGCACCGGCGTGCAGACCCACAACGTCGAAACCGCCGGCAGCACCCACAACACCACCGCCACCGCCGAAGACGAAGAAAACAACTACAACCTGCCCCTCACCGGCGGAGCCCTCCTAGCAGCAGGCCTTCTCGCAACCTTCGCAGCCCGCCGCTGGCACCAGCGCCGCCGCCGCACCCGAGGCCAAAGCCGCCCCATCAGCACCGAAGCCGCCACCACCCTCACCCACCTCGAAGCAGAAGCCGCCACCGCACCCCTAGCCGCCCTCGACCACGGCCTACGCCTGCTAGCACTACACAGCTACAACACCGCAACCCCCGTCCCCGTCCTGAAGTACCTCACCCTCAACACCACCGAGGCCAACCTCTACTTCGAACAAGACACCAACCTGCCCGCACCCTTCCAGAGCACCAGCGACGCCAACCTATGGACCCTACCTCTGACCTCCATGGAGATTGAAGAACCGCTGGATCTACCCGCACCCTACCCGGCCCTGATCACCATCGGCGATGACCGAGAAGGCGCAGCCCTAATGCTCAACCTCGAACACGCAGGCTCCCTCCAACTACACGACCCCCTACAGGAGAAGACCGCCACCAACACCATCAGCCAGATGCTCGGCTCCATCGCAGCCGAACTACTACTCAACCCCTGGGCAGAAGGCCTACACCTGAGCCTGCTGGGCGTCGACGACTCCTTCCTCACCGCACTATCTGCTGACCGAGTCACCACCTACACCACCGAGCAGACCGAAGCCTGCCTCAACGACCTCACCGCCGAAGCAAACCAGCTCAAGAACTACCTGAACACTGCAGGATACACCTCCGTCCACGAAGCACGCATGGCAGGAGCCGACTCCTTCCCCGCCCACATCGTCATCGTCTCCGACACCATCGACGACATGGCACGCTTCGACCTGCTCGAACTGGTACGCACCATGCCCAACGTCGCTATCGCCATCATCTCTCACAACGACACCGACGAAGACACTAGCCGCTACGGCCTCAATATCGTCCGCACCCCCCACGGCAGCCTCTCAGACACCATGGTCGAGCTGTCCCCGATGGGGATTGTTGTCGTGCCGCGATACCTGACCGAAGAGGAAGAAGAGGCCGTTTTGACGCTGCTTGCTGAGGCCTCTGCAGACCCGACCCCGGCACCGGCAGAAGTCCTGCACTTGCCCGAAGCTGCTACCGATAGTGCCGAATCTGCTATCGAGGAGCAGATGATTGAAGCTCAGGGTTTTGACGTTTCGACGCCTGCACAGGAACACACCACCGAAGCAGTAGAGGCTGTAGCATCTGCAGACACAACCGAAGCAGCAACCACTACCGACGCAGTAGAGGCCACGGCGGACACCCAGCCCGTCACCGACACCACCGAACCGGAACAGGCCCCCAGCTACGGCATCGACACCGCTTACGGCATTGATACCGCCTACGGGATCGACACCGCAACCCCCTACGGCATCGACACCGCCTACGGCATCGACACCGCACCCACCCACAAGCTGGAAGAAACCACCCCCGAAACGCCCGCACCCCAGGAACCTGCACCTGAAACGGCCGCACCCGAAACAGCTGCACCCGAGGAACCCGTATCTGAGGAACCCGCACCCGAAACGACCGTGCCCCAGGCGCTCGCACCTGCCAGCTACGAAGACGGAATGACCCCTGAAGAGCTACGCGCCGACACCCTGCAGGTCTTCGCCCACCTCTTCGGCGACACCGGCGTGTACGATGCTTTGGTCAAGGACGGCAACAACCTCACCCACGATGCCAAAACCAACCTGGAGCACCCCTTCCTGGCGCTGCTGGGCCCGGTACGTCTGCTCAACGCCAACGGCCCGGCACCTCGCACCAAGGGAACGAATGAGCCTTCTACGGTACTGATGGACCGCTACGCCTCCGTCGCCGCATACCTGCATCTGCACCCTGGAATGACCACCGAAAGCTACCACAACGCATTCTGGCCTGGAGAGCACCACAGCTCCACCAAGGCCGTCTCACGTCGTAACCAGCTCACCGGTAAAGTCCGCCAGTGGCTTGGCTCCAGCAAGGACCACCAGCAGTACCTGCCGCGTGCAGTATCAGGCCAGTACACCCTCTCTGAACTGATCAACTCCGACTGGAACCTCTTCCAGGCACTCACCGGCGAGGACCTGTCCGAGCAGCCCACCTCATACCTGCTAGCTGCTTTCAGCCTGGTCCGTGGCGTCCCTCTGAGCGGCAAGAGCACGCACTATGCGTGGGCTGAAAACGACCGCGAATACATGCGTGACCGCATCATCGACGTCGCCTACGAACTGCTCGATCGTGCCCGCACGGCACAAGACCACCGCCTGATTCTTCAGGTTGCCCGCGCCGCCCGCATGATCGACAGCACCCAAGACGCCTTCTGGACGGCAGAAATCCACGAGGAAATCCTCACCAACAACGCCCAGAAAGCAGAAGAGCTCAAGACCCAGTTCCTGGAATACCTTGACTGCTGGGATGCAGAACCGACCGAGGAAGCAGCCAAGGTTTTGAACCTGGCCGCCTAACCCCGAAAGAAGAAACATTAGATGACTGTGACCAGCAGCCACGGCACCACCCCCGGCACCCCGCCCATCGCCAAGGGCGTGCTCTACCGTGCCGGATCCATCAGCTTCACCGTCTCCCTCATCCTGGGAGTCACTGGACTATGGCAACAGGTGATGCCGTGGCTGCTGATCCTCACCATCTTCTACTACGCGCATCCCCTCATGTCCTGGGACATGAAACATAAACTACTGCCGAACGCCTACACCTACCCGCTGGCGGTTGCACAGGCAGGCTTGGCCACCGGACTGTTGGCCACCGACCCGATCCGCAACCTCACCGGCGAACCATCACAGGGCGCTACCACCCACGGCGCCACCATGCTCATCACCACCGGCATCATCACCGGCATCCTCTTCATCATCGCCCTCTTCGCACCCCTAGGCCTAGGCGACGTGAAACTTCTAGCAGGGCTAACCGCCGCAACCGCCTACTACGGATTTGAAGCTGCTTTCATCTCCTTATTCCTCGGGCACATCCTCGCCCTACCCGTAGCGTTCATTGCCCACCGCAAGGGAGAAAAAACCATCCCCATGGGCCCCTTCCTCATCACCGCAGCCATCCTGGTGCTCCTCTTCATGCCATTACGCACACTCTTCTTCTAACTTCATCTCACCCCGTTTCAACGCCCCCAAAGAACCCCTTGGCTCTTAGGGGGCATAACACTACCCAAAAACACCCCCCACCCCCACAAAGATGCCCCTCAGGGACACCCCCACAAAAAAATCACCACCCCGTGAGGTTTCCACCCCACCACCTAGTGCCTTCATAACAGTAGATACCTACCACCAGGCATAAGAGACCAACCACTACCCCAAGGAAACCCCACCATGTGCGACTGGAAACCCGGCCCCCGCTGCTTCACCCACTACGAACCCATCTACGACGCCGCGAAGGAAAAATACTTTGAGCTTCTCGAAGAAGCAGACAAGAAAGCCGCAGACGGCACCCTCACCGACGAAGACCGTCTCAAGCTCCAGCTAGCCTTCCAAAACTACCAAGCCGCTCAGCGCATGTTCTACATGTCCCCCAAAGCCCGCAAAAAGCACTTGGGAAGTGACATCCTCAAAGCCCGCGCGGCTCTCGAAGAAGCCCAAAAATACAGCGACGAACACCCCAACGACAAATACGCCGAAACCTGCCTCGCCAACGCCACCGCAAACCTCAACCAGCTTGAGAAACAAGCCGTAGACGGAAACCACCGCTGGCAGCAGGCAAAGCTCGCCTCCGAACTTGCCGCCCGCCGCAACGAAAACGCCCTCGAACGAGGCATCTTCAGCGAAGCCACCTACACCGAAGAAGACCTCGAAGACATCGACCTGAACACCTGGGACCGCGCCTGCCCCGACGGCACCATCACCCTGCACGGATTCGACGACAAACTCAAAAAATCCTCCGACCCCAAAATCTACCGCGAAGCAACCATCACCCGAAAAGTACGCATTGAGCTGCCCACCGGCGAACGCGTCCACGTCGACCTACAAGCACGCATCATCCAAAAAAAGAAAGGATCCTCCAGCTACACCGTCGAATACACCGTCCACTACAAGGGCCAAAACCTCGGCACCCTCATCCCCAACTCAACCGCACAAGACGGCTACTACGGCGTCGGTGCGGTCGCTGAACACCGCCCGGTAACCCGCGACACCGCCGATTCCGCACGAGACGGCGGCCGCCTCCGCAAAACCGACTGGGAACACTACCAGAAGGTCAACGACCTCACCGACGAAGAACTCGCCGAGCACAAAGCAGCATACGAAGCCAACGTCGAAGCAATCGCCAAGCACAACAACCAAAACGAAGAAGGAATGTACACCACCGGCACCTCCTTCAACAAACTCATCAACACCACCCACAAAGGACAAAACCACAACAACTTCACCCGCCAACTCGTCCAAGACAGCAACGCCCACACCAGCTTCAACAGCATCTCTGGCGCTAAAAAAGACATCGAGCACGTCCTGACCAACCAAAACGCTCTCATCACCAACCTGGTCATGAAAGCCCGCACCCAATCCGTCAACAACTACGCCGATGAACAGTTCGGAGCAAGCAACAAAGACGAACGCATCGAAGTAGAGCGCGAAGCAAAAGCAAACCTCGAAAAACTAGACGAACGCCTCCAGCCCAAAACCCGCCGCGAAAAGCGCTCCTTCGGCGGCGGCATGGACCGCGCCGAACGCAACATCGCACGCGTCGAACGCAAAATGGCCCAAATCAACGCAGGAAAAGCAGCCGCAACCCGACGAGAAAAGACCCTCAACGCATCCAACAATCACCTGACCAAACTCCAACAACAAACCGGAAACCTTACCTACAGCACCCGCGTAGACACCACCCGACACCCCAGCACCACCAAAGGAAACTACACCTATACAGCAACCCACACCCTCAAGGGCGGCCGACAAGAAAGCATTACCATCGAATTCAAGAAAAACGGCAAACTCGCCGACGGCTACACCAAAGAACCTTCAAAGACCCCCAATATGGTCACCGTCAAAACACCCGGAGGAAAAACCATCAACCTCAGCCACGGCCAGTACGCCACCATGACCAACACCGACAAAAAATAGCAATTTAGCAAAGGGACAAATACCCAAAAAATACACTCCACCACCCCAAAACCCCTACAGTAGAACCAACAACGAACCAACCACAGAAAGGCGCCATCATGGCACGCAGCCCCGAAGCCGAAGCCAACTACAAGGCCTACCAAAAGCAATACCACGCCGACCGAAACAACCGCGCTCGCTACGCTTATGAAACTCTGGAGAAGGAAAACCGCGTCACCGTCAAGGGCAAGGATCTTTCTGCTGAGCTGATGCATACCCGAGCTCCCGGTGTTACCGGTGAGACCCCGTGGGAGAAGGATTTGACCGTTCACCCCCTTAAGTGGCGCCGTCAGGGCATGCCCAAGGACCTCCCGATCACCGTCATGAACGCTTTCGGTGACGAGGCACCCGGCCGCTCCTTCACCGACCCCCGCATGCTCTTCGACGCATCCCTCTTCGACAACATGACCGACGAAGAAATCACCTACTTCAACGACGAGAAGCACTGGGTAGTTCCTGGCCCTGAGAAACGAGACCACATCACTCTGAACGATGAGTTGGAGGGTGAGCCTGGCGTGTACGGCTACCTCGTACACACCAACCGAGGACGCAAAGAAGTCAATAACCCTCCTGCAGGCCGCCCCACCTATAAGCGCAAGGACGGCAAGATCCTTACCTGGGATGACCCCCGCTTGGACGCACCTTACTGGCAAGAATGCGGTGACTACATGTTCACCTACTTGAACGAGCAGGAAGCCCGCGCTGCCTTCAAGAACCAGAAGCTGCACCTCAACGACCTCAACCAGGAAGTACGCCTCTACCGCCTCACCAAGCCCATCAATCTTGGTGATGCCCGTGAATGGCTCAACAGCGACCACCCTCTGCGTGAAGAGAAGCATGGCGCCATCACTCTCGATGCCTTCGGAACCGGCCAGTATGAAAACCCTGGTGCGCTCCGTCTGCCGCAGCAGCCTGCCCTGGATGAGGATGAGCAGGACCGTATCGCTGAGGAAGAGTACTGGAACAGTCTCACTCCCGAAGAGCAGCAGAAGATTCTGCACGATCAGGACTACTACGAAAAGCTGGAGGAAGAACGCTGGCAGATTAACCAGAAGCGTTGTGAAGCCCTCGAACGCATCTTTAAGGAACGCTTCAACATCGACG
>ERZ772928.61-NODE-61-length-49452-cov-4.390125_pt1 | contig 49452 bp, 37 predicted proteins | sample MGYA00511686_ERZ772928 | MGnify/ENA primary metagenome ERZ772928 (study PRJEB29015, sample SAMEA2738063) | human oral metagenome | biome: human oral; feature: human-associated habitat; material: saliva | place: China | collected 2219 ... | reverse complement strand
AGTAAATTTGAATATTTGCTTTTACACTAGAAAACCCTTTGACCAGTTAATCTCGGCCAAAGGGTATTTTTCTTGTATTCACTTATCAAAGCATCCTAGCCTTCTAGGTGAAGCTCCTTAATTAGAGCTTGCTTCATATCGTATAGCTTCTGTGAAAGGTCAACGTAGTATGTCTGTGGATTTTCAAATCTAAGCATCTCATCCCAAAGTGTGTCAATCTGATTCATGCAATATTCCTTGATTTCTTCCACACTGCGTGACTTATGCACATTCTTACCCTTGTCAAAGAGCTGAACACGAAGATTCTTAGCCTCGAAGTTGCTTAACTTCTTGCGCTTCCAAACAGCCTTAGGGTCAAAGATCTCGTATCCATCAACTTCTTCAATAGTCTCCCCGTCAACAGTCATAACATCTGCTAGCACTTTACCACTTGTCTTGTCTGTCAAACGATAAAGAGTCTTAAATCCCGGATTTGTAATTTTCTCAACGTTCTCAGATACCTTAATCTTAGGTATTGTAACTCCGTTTTTCTCTAGCGCTACGAGCTTATATACTCCACCAAAGACTGGTTCAGACTTTGATGTTATTAGTCTTTCTCCAACACCAAAGGCGTCAATCTGTGCTCCTTCAAGTATTACATCTCTAATGATGTACTCGTCTAAAGAATTACTTACGGTAATCTGACAATCTTGCAATCCCGCGTCATCAAGCATCTTACGAGCATGTTTTGTTAGATATGTCATATCTCCACTGTCGATTCTGATACCCATCTTTGCCGGCTTTATTTCCTTGAATACCTTGATTGCATTTGGAACGCCTGACTTTAGAACATTATATGTGTCTACAAGAAGAACGCAATTTTCTGGGTAAATCTCAGCGTATTTCTTAAATGCTTCGTACTCTGATGTGAACATCTGAACCCAGCTGTGTGCCATGGTTCCGAGTGCTTTGATTCCATAGTCCCTATCGGCTATCGTACATGCTGTACCTGCACATCCGCCTATATAAGCGGCTCTTGCTCCGTATACTGCTGCTGAAGGACCGTGAGATCTTCTTGTACCAAACTCTAGAACCGGTCTTCCCTGCGCTGCTCTAACAATTCTACTTGCCTTTGTTGCAACGAGGCTCTGGTGGTTTACAATCAGTAGTATCATAGTCTCTACGAACTGTGCCTGCATAACAGGACCTCTTACTGTCAAGATTGGCTCATGTGGAAAAATTGGTGTTCCCTCTGGAACTGCCCACACATCGCAGCTGAACTTGAAGTTGCGAAGATACTCGAGGAACTCCTCGCAGAAAGCACCTTTAGATCTAAGGTACTCTATATCTTCTTCTGTGAATTTTAGATTATCAAGATAATCTACAACCTGCTCAATGCCTGCCATGATAGCGAATCCACCACCGTCTGGCACCTTGCGGAAAAACATGTCGAAATACGCGATTTCGTCCTCTATTCCCGCCTCCAAATAACCATTAGCCATGGTTATTTCATAAAAATCTGTAAGCATTGTCAGATTCATTGTTTTAAACATTTTGATACCTCTACGTTTAACAATTACATTGGTTAGTCAGATATATTGTAACAAAATTAGTCGTTATTTCAACCTTAATCGCCATTTTTGTTCAAAAGTGGCTTTAGATAGTGCCCCGTATAACTTTGCTTGCAGTTTACTATTTCTTCAGGCGTTCCGCTGAAAACAATCTGGCCACCCTTGTCACCACCCTCTGGTCCAAGGTCGATTATGTGGTCAGCACACTTGATTACTTCTAGATTGTGTTCAATTACAACTACTGTGTTTCCGGCATCGACTAGCTGCTGGAGCACTGATACCAGTTTATCAACATCTGCAAAATGAAGTCCTGTTGTCGGCTCATCCAATATATAAAGTGTGTTTCCGGTGCTTCTCTTTGATAGCTCTGTAGCAAGCTTTATTCGCTGTGCCTCTCCACCTGAAAGCTGTGTCGAAGGCTGTCCGATTTTGATATATCCTAGCCCCACGTCTTGAAGCGTCTTTAGGTGACGCATTATGCTTGGAATATTTTTGAAAAACTCTACTCCCTCATCTACGCTCATATTTAGCACATCAAAGATACTCTTTCCCTTGTATTTTACCTCAAGGGTCTCTCTGTTATACCTCTTTCCACCACAGACCTCACAAGGAACATAGACATCTGGCAAGAAGTGCATCTCTATCTTGATTATTCCATCGCCACTACACGCCTCACAACGTCCGCCCTTTACGTTGAAGCTGAATCTGCCTTTGCCAAAGCCTCGCATCTTTGCCTCTGGCAATGCTGCAAATAGGTCTCTTATCTTGGTAAACATTCCAGTGTATGTGGCTGGATTTGAGCGTGGAGTTCTTCCAATCGGACTTTGGTCTATGTCTATGACCTTATCTATGTTCTCAAGGCCCAAGATAGCCTCGTGCTCGCCCGCATTTGCATGAGTGCGGTTAATTATCGCTGAAGCCCCTTTGTTGAGGATTTCGTTAATTAGGCTGCTCTTGCCTGATCCCGAAACACCAGTCACACAAACAAGCTCTCCTAAAGGTATATCTACATCGAGATTCTTTAAATTGTTTGCACGTGCGCCCTTAATTGTAATTAATTTGCCGTTGCCTTCTCTTCGATGCTCTGGCAACTCTATTTTCTTTGCTCCTGACAGATACTGCCCTGTGATAGAGTTTGGATTTGCTTTGATTTCCTCTGCAGTTCCCTGCGCCACGACCTCACCGCCATGAATTCCTGCTCCTGGCCCAATATCTACAATCTGGTCAGCCGCATACATAGTATCCTCATCGTGCTCTACAACAATCAAAGTATTTCCGATATCAGTAAGCCGCCTTAGCGTCGCTAAAAGCTTATCATTATCCCTTTGGTGAAGCCCAATACTAGGTTCGTCGAGTATGTATAGTACGCCGACAAGGCTCGAACCTATCTGCGTTGCCAGTCTTATTCTCTGAGACTCGCCGCCCGATAGGGTTCCCGCCGAGCGAGATAGCGTCAAATAGTCTAAACCTACATTGACGAGAAATGAAAGCCTCTCTTTAATTTCCTTTACAATCTGCCTTGCAATAAGCATATCCTTTTCGCTGAGCTCAAGATTTTCGATAAAGCTGAGAGCATCGCGTACCGGTAAATCCGAAAGTTCCGCGATATTCTTTCCTCCGACAGTTACTGCCAAAACCTCAGGTCTAAGCCTTTTACCCTGACAGGCCTCACACTTGTGAACGGTCATGAACTTGCCCATCCACTCCTTCATCAAATCTGAATTGGACTCGCGATAGCGTCTCTCAAGATTTACAATAAGCCCCTCAAAGGTATGTTCCCTCTGCTGAACCTTACCTCGATTACTTGTCAGCTCGTACTTCAGCTTGCGGTCGCCCGTTCCGTAGAGAAGCTCATCCTTGAACTTCTTAGGTAGATCCTTGAAAGGCGTGCTTAGGTCAACTTTATGCATCTCTGCTAGAATTCTGATGACATCCCAGTAGTACTTTGTGAACTGCATAGTTGCAAAAATGCGGCTCAAAGCACCCTCTTCTATGCTCTCTTCCTCCTTGATAATCGCCTTTTCGTCTACCTTTTCGGTAAATCCGATACCATTACAAACAGGACATGCGCCAAATGGATTGTTAAATGAGAATGTTCTAGGCTCTAGCTCCTCGATTCCAATACCATGGTCTGGGCAGGCTAGCTTTGTTGAAAACATCCTCTCCTTGCTATCCTCGCCAGTTCCAAGCTGCGCTAGTACAAGACCCTCACCCTCTTTAATGGCAAGTTCCACAGCCTCTGAGATTCTTCCCTGCTGTCCGTCCTTGATAACAATTCTATCTATTACAATCTCAATATTGTGCTTGTTATTCTTCTCGAGCTTGATTTCCTCTTCGTTGATCTGGTATAGCTCGCCGTCGACTCTAATCCTTGTAAATCCCTCACGCCTTATTCTGTCTATGAGCTTCTCATGCTGACCTTTTCTACCTCTCACAACAGGAGCGAGAAGAATCAGCTTGGTTCCCTCTTCGTATTCCATCAAAGCATCGACAATCTGGTCCACGCTTTGACTGCTAATCTCACGTCCGCAAATGTGGCAGTGTGGAACTCCAACCCTCGCATAAAGAAGTCTCAGATAGTCGTGAATCTCCGTAACTGTACCAACAGTTGAGCGCGGGTTCTTGCTCGTCGTCTTTTGATCGATGGAAATCGCTGGCGAAAGTCCCTCTATGAACTCGACATCTGGCTTTTCCATCTGCCCGAGGAACTGTCTTGCGTATGAAGAAAGACTCTCAACATAACGACGCTGTCCCTCCGCATAAATCGTATCAAAGGCTAGTGAAGATTTTCCGGAGCCCGAAAGACCTGTAAGCACAACCATCTTGTCGCGCGGTATCTTCAAATCTATATTTCTAAGGTTGTTTGCTCTCGCACCCTTTATATATATCTCGTTTTGCATTTACAAAATCCCTTCCATCCCGTAAATATCTTTAATCTACATCAAAGCCTATAGCCTTGACTTGTACTCAAATACAATATCTCTAAGCTCGGCTGCACGTTCAAATTGCAAATCCTTAGCAGCCTGCTTCATCTCTGCCTCAAGCTTCTTAACTAGAGCCTTAAGTTCCTTAGTCGTAAGCTCAGAAGCCTTCTTACCCTTGTAGTTCTCCTCACCATCAGCTTGCTTGGTCGCCTCAATAACATCTCTAACTGACTTAGAAACGCTCTTAGGCGTGATTCCATGCTCTTCATTATATGCCGACTGGATTCCTCTACGTCTATCCGTTTCGTCAATTGCTGCCTGCATAGCCCTGCTAATATGATCAGCGTACATGATAACTCTGCCGTCCACATTTCTCGCAGCACGCCCTATGGTCTGGATCAAAGAAGTCTCTGTTCTCAGGAAACCTTCCTTATCAGCATCCAAAATCGCCACAAGCGATACCTCAGGAATATCAAGACCCTCTCTGAGCAGATTGATTCCGACCAGAACATCAAAGACTCCAAGCCTCAAATCCCTGATAATCTCAAGTCGCTCAAGCGTATCAATCTCCGAGTGCAGATACCTCACTTTGATGCCTGCCTTCTGCAGGTACTCCGTTAGTCCCTCGGCCATCTTCTTCGTCAAAGTGGTGATAAATGCTCTCTCGCCCTTCTTCACAACAGCGTTTAGCTCGCCTATGATATCGTCAATCTGATTCTCAGTAGGTCTAATATCTATAGGCGGATCGAGAAGACCCGTCGGTCTAATAACCTGCTCAGCTGTAATTCCACCGGACTGCTCCTTTTCGTAAGCTGCAGGCGTTGCACTGCAGAACATTATCTGATGAATTAGACCTTCCCACTCATCAAACTGTAAAGGTCTGTTGTCCAGCGCCGAAGGAAGGCGGAAGCCGTACTCCACGAGCGAGCTCTTTCTCGAGCGGTCACCAGCATACATCGCCCTAAGCTGGGGAAGCATGACATGAGACTCGTCGATAATCGTAATGAAATCATCTGGGAAATAGTCTATCAAAGTATATGGCCTAGCACCTGCCTCAAGGCCGTTTATATGCCTTGAATAGTTCTCGATTCCCTTACATGTTCCGACCTCTCTGAGCATCTCCATATCATATCTTGTTCTCTGCTCTATCCTCTGTGCCTCAATAAGCTTACCTCTGTCCTTGAACCACTTGATTCTATCCTCGAGCTCCTCCTCAATTGTGACAAGAGCCCTCTCCATATTCTCCTTTGATGTAACATAGTGAGATGCAGGATAAATCGCTACATGCTTTCTGAGTCCGACAATTTCTCCAGTCAGAGAATTCATCTCTTTGATAGCCTCTATCTCATCGCCAAAAAGCTCAATTCTCACTGCATGGTCAGCACCAGCAGGAAAAATATCTATGATATCACCTCTAACGCGGAATGTTCCTCGGTCAAAATCAACATCGTTACGCATGTACTGAATGTCGACTAGCTTCATCAAAATATCCTTGCGTGATTTTTCCATACCTGGGCGCAGCGAAAGAACCTGATTCTCGTAATCAAGCGGGCTACCTAGACCGTATATGCAAGAAACGCTGGCAACTATGATGACATCGCGTCTCTCTGAAAGCGCTGCAGTCGCACTATGCCTAAGCTTCTCAATCTCTGCATTGATATCTGAATCTTTCTCGATATATGTATCTGTCGAAGGAACATAGGCCTCTGGCTGGTAGTAATCGTAGTATGAAACGAAGTACTCAACCGCATTCTCAGGGAAGAATTCCTTAAACTCCCCGTGAAGCTGAGCTGCAAGCGTCTTATTATGGCTGATTATCAAAGTAGGACGATTTAGTTCCTTGATGACATTCGCCATAGTAAAAGTCTTTCCTGATCCAGTGACACCAAGAAGAGTCTGCGCCTTCTTGCCGCTTCTGAAGGCCTTTACCAATTTTTCTATCGCCTGTGGCTGATCCCCAGTCGGAGCAAATTCCGAAACGAGCTTAAACCCTGACATAAAGCTAAATTCCTTTCATCCATCTAAAGTGTACTAAGTACTTATACACCAATTTCATAGCTTTGATTATAAATCTTTAGCACATTTTTTGCAACATATGTTCTTTTTTTCATCAAAATAGGAGCCGGTCAAACCGACTCCTTAAATAGCTCTTATTTGTTTAGCTCCTCTTGATACTTTGCAAACTCAGCTTCGTTTGCCCAAACAAAGTGTTCAGGTCTAATTTCCATCCACTTTGGCTTATCGGTTGAGTAGTCGTGCTGTGAAGGATCGTAAACCTTTAGCACCTTCTTCTTCTCACGCTCTGGGTCTGGCATTGGTATAGCCGAAAGCAGTGCCTGAGTGTAAGGATGCATAGGGTGTGCGAAAAGCTCCTCAGTTTCTGCAAGTTCAACGAGAACTCCCTTGTGGATTACACATATTCTGTCGCATATAAATCTCATAACTGAAAGGTCATGTGAAATGAACAGATATGTGAGACCCATCTCCCTCTGCAACTTCGCCATCAGGTTCAAAACCTGTGCTCTAATTGATACATCAAGCGCTGAGATAGGCTCGTCCGCAATAATGAACTCAGGATTCATAACCATAGCTCTTGCGATACCGATACGCTGTCTCTGACCACCCGAGAATTCGTGTGGAAATCTGCTTGCAAACTCAGGCAGTAGTCCTACAGAATCTAATGCCTCTGAGATTATTCTGTTACGCTCTTGCTTGCTGAGCTTCTTAGGTAGGTTTAGAAGTCCTTCTGCAATGATATAGTCAACCTTTGCACGTTCGTTCAGTGAAGCCATAGGATCCTGAAAAATCATCTGGATCTTGCGAGTTACCTCTTTGTCCTTTGCTTTAGAAATCTTACCACTTATGCGCTCCCCATCGTAGATAATCTCTCCACTAGCCGTAGGGTTAATGCGTATGATGGCACGTCCAATTGTCGTCTTACCAGAGCCGGACTCACCAACCAAACCAAAGGTCTCACCCTTGTATATCTGGAAGCTCGCCTTATCTACAGCCGTAAATGGATTCTTGCGTGATCCGAACTGAACTGTTAGGTCACGAACGTCAACGAGAACCTTTTTGTCTTTCTTCTCTTTTTCGCTCATATTACAGCCTCCTCTCTGCAAGTCTTTGCACAGCTTCAGGTGGATCTATCTTAGGTGCTCGTGGGTCCAACAGCCATGTCCTAGCTTTATGAGTTGGGCTGACATCAAAAAATGGCGGCCTCTCAATAAAGTCAATATTCAAAGCATAAGGATTACGAGGTGCAAAAGCATCACCTTTGATTTCCTGCAACAGATTAGGAGGCGTGCCTGTGATTGAATAGAGGTCCTCTCCTTTGATTCCTAGTTGAGGCAGTGAGCTTAGCAATGCCCATGTGTATGGGTGCTTTGCATTATAGAAAATTTCCTCACACTTTCCAACTTCAATTATATCACCAGCATACATTACAGCAATTCTATCGGCAACATTAGCAACCACACCAAGGTCGTGAGTAATATAAATAGTTGTTAGCTCAAGCTTCTGCTGAAGTGTGCGTATAAGCTTAAGTATCTGAGCTTGAATTGTTACGTCAAGCGCTGTTGTAGGCTCGTCACAAATCAAAACTCTTGGGTCACAGGCAAGCGCAATAGCGATTACTACACGCTGTCTCATACCACCCGAAAACTCGTGAGGATACTGCTTGCATCGTCTCTCAGGATCATTTATACCAACGTCCGTCAAAAGCTCTACCGCCCTCTTGTGCGCCTCTTCCTTGCTTACGTCTCGGTGAAGAAGTACCGTCTCCTCGAGCTGATGTCCTATAGTCTTAAGTGGATTGAGCGAGGTCATTGGGTCTTGCATAATCATTGCAATCTGCTTTCCTCTGATTGTCAGCCACTCCTTCTCTGTTGCATATGTAGCAAGGTCAACGACCTTTTCGTTTCCGTCCTTGTCCTTATCCCTAAAATAGATATGTCCTGAATCTATTCTACCATTTGAATCCAGCATTCCTAGGAAGGTCTTTGTAAATACAGATTTACCTGAGCCAGACTCTCCTACTATTGCAATGCTCTCACCTCTGTGAATATCAAGGCTAATACCTCTAATTACATTGAGAGTATCACCTCTGAGGCTGAATTTTACATGGAGATCGTCAATTGACAATACTACGTTGTTATCCATATTATCCATCAAATCCACCTCCTACCTGTGATTTCTTGGGTCTGCAGAGTCTGAGAACGCATTACCTATAACATAGAATGCAATAGTGATTAGCGACAGAACTGCTGTTGGGAAGATGAGCTGATATCTTAGATTTGGACTCATCATAAGCGTACGACCCGAGTTAACTAAGTTACCTAGCGAAGGCACATCTGCTGGAAGTCCAAGACCTATGTACGTTACGAACACTTCGTTGCTGATGGCTCCAGGAATTGTCAAAGCCATTCTCAGCATGATAACCGAAACAATGTATGGCAACAGATTCTTTAGGATAATCCTATAAATAGGAGTTCCCAGACATCTTGAAGCTAGGTTATAATCACGATCTCGAATCATCAAAATCTGGTTTCTGATAAATAGCGCCATGGAAAGCCATCCAGTGATACTCATTGCAAATATCAAAGTGAATATGCTTCTATCCATTACGTATGCAAGTAGAACTAGCACTATGGTCTGAGGCACGTTATCAAAGATATTCCATAGCTCTGTAAAGAAGAAATCGAGCTTTCTGACATAACCCCAAAGTAGTCCAATTGTAATACCCACAACTGCTTCAACTAATGCTACAACAAATCCTATAAATAGCGAGGTCCTAGTTCCTGCCCATATACGTGACCACAGGTCTTGACCTGCGTTGTTAGTACCAAATATGAACTTTGCACCAGGCTGCTGGTTACTCATAGCACTTCCGTTAGGATAGAAAAATACATCATTTGGCTTTGCCTGTCCAGGTAGTAGTGGCTGAATAAATGTGAATGCCAATAGTGCAAACATTATAATCAAAAATGCAACAGCTACCTTTCTGTGTAAGAACGTATTAAATGTCGAACGCCAGTAAGAGTAGCCCTTAAAGCCCAGTCTCTCCGAATCTCTAAGGTCATGTACTGCAAAGCTGAATTTTTCAGCGTCTGACATCTTAGCTCTATCTATCTTTCCTTCCGTGACAGGTGCATCGCCTAGTCCACCACTCTCGATACGGTCAAGTTCCTTAGCAAGGGCCTCCGAAGCTTTATCTTCTAAATTCTTGGACATATGATCCTTAATTGAAAACTTGTTCATTAACGAGCACCTCCCTTCTTGCTAAATGAAATTCTTGGGTCAATCATAGTCATCATTATATCACCTATGATTAGTCCAGCGATACTTAGTGCTGAGTAAATCAAAACTAACGCTTGGACAATGGTATTGTCCTGACCCTGAATGCTCTTTACAAGAAGTCCACCCATACCTGGAATCGAATATAGAGACTCGATATAGATTGATCCTACCAGTGTCAATAAAAATGATGTCGGTATATATTGGATAAGTGGAACAAAGGCATTTCTGAAAATCTGCTTATTCATAACATCCCTAGATTTCATACCCTTTGCAACTGCAAGTTTCACATAATCCTTATTGCTCTCGTCTATCATATATCTTCTGAGCCACATCGCATAGTATGAGATATTTCCTAAGGCCAAAGAGAATACAGGCAATATATATGTAATCCATTTACCTCGTGTAAATAATATTGGGATTCCTAAAATACTTGTTCCATACATTTGAATGAACAAGTAGTATACCACCGCTGGAACCGCGTTAATAAGCACGATAAATATAGTTCCAAGATGGTCAGGAATTCTTCCCTTGTATCGTGCCATAACCCTTCCTAGTGGAATACCTAGCAAAAGTGAGATAACAAGAGAAATCGCACCAAGCCACATTGATACTGGAATCTTATCTGCCAGAATCTTTGTGATTTCTACACCAGGACGATAACGGTTTGATTTTCCCAAATCACCGTGAATCAAATCCTTATAGAAGTGTCCAAGTTGTACAGGTAGTGGATCCTTTAGGCCCTTCATCTCTAGCTGTCTCTGTACTTGTGATTCTGTAAGCTTGTCAAAGTTATTAAAATATCCTTCGATTGGCATGAGCCTTAACAAACAGAATACTATCGTACATACGATAAATAGAGTTATAAAGGAACGTAGGATTCGTTTTGTCAAATATGAAGCCATTTATAAGCCTCCCATCCTTAAAATTTGTGTCAGTTTATTATGTCAATTTTTACATCTAATAATAGCCAGAGAGACATAATCCCTCTGGCTATATTAACACCAATAATCACGCTAATTCATTTTGAAAGCTCTCTCAATAAATTACTCTTTTTCAGTAAGCTCTTTTTCCCATGTCTTTAGCTTCTTCTCAAATTCCTTAGTATTGAGAGGTTTCTCTAGGATGTGCATGCCCTTGTATCTGAGCGATGCTACACCATAAGGTGCATAAGCGCCTTCAAATGGATCTAGATAAGATGCTGTATATCCTGCATCTAGTCCATAAGGGACTACCATAGCATGGTCTATCAAAATAGCTTCTGCCTTTGCAAATGCCTCATATCTTTCGGCAAGCTTGTTTGGATCTGTAATCTTATTAGCAGTATCTATCTGCTTGTAGTACTCATCCATGATTGCCTTTGTTGATGCATCTGTACTCATGTATTCGCGTCCGTATGAGTTATCCTTACCGAAAGGATCTGCATATGTTAGCGGATCCGCATAGTCGCATCCATAGTTGTTCTTCATGAATCCGAACTTGTTGCTTCTTCTAATGTTTGTTAGGAAGCTCTGTGTAGGACCCTGCTCAAGAACTACGTCTATATAGTCTGTTCCAAGTAGCCCTTCAAGTTGTTTTTCTAAGTATGTGCATTCTGAATCCCAGTCAGCAACTGCTGGATTGTATACCATTAGAACCTTAACTGGAAGTGTAGCACCTGAAGCTTGTAGCTCCTTCTTTGCCTTTGCTGCATATTCCTTAGCCTTATCTTCGTTAAAGTATGCATCAACGCCATCCTTATTAACTGCTAGGTCCTTAAATTCCTTCTGCTGTGTATAGTCTGTTCCGTCAGCTGAGACGAAGTTTGCTGGTGTAATTGTATTTAGTACCAAAGCCTCTGCATTATTCTCGTTAGAAATCTTCTTAGCACCGAGTCTATTCATTCCGTAGAACAATGACTTACGGAAGTTTTCATTATTTACTGCTATCTTCCAATTCTCTGGCTCGTATTTCTCATCAAACTTAGGATCAAACTGGAATGAGAAGAAGTAGCTATAGTCTGGAGTTACTCTTGTAGGGTGGAATAAATCCTTTGTCTTATCATTCTGTGACCAGCTCTTAGCCATTGTATTTGTAATTGTTGCCTGCTCGAGCTCGCCTCTCTGATACATCTCACCTGAAAGTGTTGCAGCTTCTGCATTATATGTATCTGTGATTGTCTCAATGTAAACCTGATCAGCCTCAAAGTAGTCTGGATTCTTCTGCATTACATACTTCTCACCTGCGCTGTATTCGCTTAAATAGTATGCACCACAGTACCAAAGCTGCTCAGCACTTACGCCATCAAGAGCCTCTGAGAACTTGTTCCAATCCTCTGCTGTCCACTTTTCACGCTTATTCCAATCACCAAACTGCTTTAGCATATCTGATGAAGCTGGTGCAAAGCATCCATATGTTAAGCATGATAGGAAATATGGACACTCTGCATTTAGTGTAAATACTAGAGTGTAATCGTCCTTAGCCTTGATTCCTACATCCTTCCAATTAACTGTTCCATTTAGCAATGCCTCAGAACCTGCGTCTGTGTTCTTAATCTTTGCCGATGGGAACATGTATGCTGCTGCCGCATCACACTTTAGTGCATATTCTGCTGAGTTTACAAAGTCCTGAGCCTTAACTTCACCCATTTCCTCGTGTGCAGAATTATACCACTTAACGCCCTTACGAAGCTTAAATGTCCAAGTCTTTCCGTCCTTAGATGTTTCCCACTTCTCTGCAAGTGCTGGCTGAATATGTCCTGTTGAGTCATACTGAATCAACCATTCCTGCGTGTTTGCCGGGATACCCATATCTCCGGTAAGTGTTGTGTTGAGGTAATTCAGCGTTGTTACGTCAGATGAATACAGTGATCTGAATTCAGTTTTTCCTGAATCGTTGCTTCCGCCTCCACAAGCGGTCAGCACGCCAGCTACAAGAAGTACGCTGACTAGCGTCACAAAAATCTTTTTCTTCATTCTTTTGCCTCCTACAAACATTCGTCTTACTAGCGTTTAGATTTATTAGGTGGTATTTGGACTGCACAACAAATGCAGTCGTAACTTTCCTGTATTATAACACAAATCCATCACATATCTACTATTTTTTGATTATTTCGTTATGAAATTCGGTAATAGAAATAAGGCTCTTCCATTAAAAATTAAGACTTGATTTTTTTACTTCACTAAAGCATTAAACCTCATGTGCATATTTCAAGCCATCTGAACGTTTATTTGCAGATTTGCTCTTTGAGCTCATCCATGTTTTCCACAAGAGTCTTCGCCCCATTTTGCACCAAAAAATCTCTGTCTCTAAACCCCCATGTGACTATTATGTGATTAATCCCCGCATTGTTTGCCGTGAGCAAATCAACTTCCGAATCACCTATATATACAACCTCGTCCTTGCTCAAGCCAAACTCATCAATTATCGCATTTATAGGCTTTGGATCTGGTTTTCTTGGTATTCCAATCCTCTCACCATAAGCTACATCAAAGGCTCCCTCAAAGAAATTCGCACAAAGCTCCTTAACAGCACTGTCAATCTTGTTGGAAACAACAGCTGTCTTTATGCCACTAGCTCTCACCTCTTTGATTAGTTCAACTATTCCATCGTAAGGCCTAGTATTATCCATGCTGTGAACCTTATAGTATTTCAGAAAATCCTCTTCAACCTTTGATATTTCAGCATCGCTAAGTCCAGCTGGCACGCTTTGTTCTATCAAAAATCTGACACCCCTACCGAGCGCCGCCCTCGTCTCCTGCTTGCTTCTTGCTGGGAGCCCATTCTCACTTAGTGCATAGTCTACACCGTTTGCAAGGTCGTCGAGCGTCGATAGAATGGTTCCGTCCATATCAAAAATAGCTAATTTATATTTCATCAAATCCCCCTACCTACTCATCAAAACTAAGAACTTCATCCAAAGGAAGCTTAGGGACGTAGTAGTTTCTTTCTTCATCTATATAGTAGCTAAGTTCACCCGCCTTGCCTTCGACCAAGGTGCTCGTATGAGCTGGCTTTCCAATCGCTATTGCAAGGCGCATGGTGATATCATCATCAAGCCCTAACTCCTTTGCGAAAGCCTTGGCATTAATTGATGCGAGTATGCAGCTTCCGTAACCCTTTTCGGCACTAGCTATAGCTATAGTATCTGATGCAATTCCGGTATCTATATCCTTTATCATCGATGGGCTTCCTGCATAGTAAATCACTATAAAAGCTGTCGGCATCTCATCTTCTTTTGGCGTTCCTAGTTCGCTTGGCAAGGACGCAGCCCATTTTGCATGCCCACAAAGCGTTCTGACTTTCTCCCTATTTGTTACGACAACAAAACGAAGCTCCTGTGCATTTCTGCCGCAGCTTCTCTTTGCTGCCATAGAAACTATTTCAGCAAGCTCTTCCCTAGGAATTTCAACCTGTTTAAACCTTCTATATGTCCTGCACCTATCTAGCAATTCCCTGAGATTCATCTTTGATTCAGTGGGAAAATTTATACCGCCTACCTTTGTTATAGCAGTCTTCTCAGATGTCTTTCCAAAGTGTGCCTTGGCTGAAGCGACATAGTGCTCTGCCGCCTTTTGATTGCCGATTATCTCCTCTTTAGTTAACTCTCTTACTACCTTTGCTGGGTTTCCTACTATGAGCACACCCTCTGGAAATTTCTTGTTCTGGGGGATTAGGCTTCCTGCTGCCACTAGGGAATTCTTTCCTATGTGACATCCATTCATCAAAATTGATCCCATGCCTATCATGCAGTTATCCTCAATTACTGCACCATGAACTATTGCACCATGGCCAATCGTCACATCATCACCTATATGCATAGGATATCCAGCATCAAGATGCAGAACTGCAGATTCCTGGACATTAACTCTTGAGCCCATTTTGAGCTCAGCTGAGTCTCCTCGAACCGTTGCGTTATACCAAATAGAGCAATCCTTGCCACATCTTACATTTCCGCTGACAACTGCGCCCTCAGCTATCATCAAATCCTCAAAACCGTTCATATATTCATCTCCTAGCGTATTTATATTCGTTTAATAACCATTATATTATACCATCTCACCTGCTCAAAACAAAACTGACATACACAGGATAACTACAATAAAATTAATATCTTTTATTATCAATAGTGAAACTATTCCATCCTCTGGGTTTTAGTGATACAATCATATGACAATCAAAATATGAAATAATAGCAAATGCCTCTTGGCAGAAAGGAGATAAAATGCGTAAAAAGAATAGAATGAAACTAAAAAAAGCTGAGGAAATCCTCGCTAGAGAGAAACAGCGTCAGAGAAACGTATTTCTCAATATAGCTACTGCCTTAACTCTGACAACACTTGTTGGACTTTCAGTAATTGCCCTAGCGCCAGTTCACAAGGACGAAACAGTTAGCCCTGAGCTGGAGTCATAAAGCAGGTAGCTTATAAGTATGAAAAGATCAGATAAACTCGGCTACAGCATTGCTTCGACCGGAGATGCAATTGCCTATACATTTATAGGTACTTTTTTGATGTTCTTTCTCACCACAGTGGCAAAGCTTGATCCAGCAAGGGCTGGCGTAATCAGCGCTGTCGGTGCTATTTGGAATGCAATCTTTAACCCATTTATGGGGTATTTTTCGGACAAAGTAAGAACTCGCTTTGGTAAGCGTAGACCTGTAATGCTCGCGTTTTCAATTCCGCTAGGAGTTTCGCTCTTCTTGCTTTACACCGTTGTTCCACTACCCGAAAACCTAAAAGCAATCTACTACGGCCTGATTCTCATGCTGTTTTGGACATCATACACTGGCTTCTTTGTCCCTTATCTAGCGCTTGGCGCAGAATATACAACAAACTACGATGATAGAATCGTGTTAAGGCTTTATGCATCATTCTTCAATATGATGGGAATCCTAATCTGCATGTTCTCGCCTACACTTTTGATAGACTTTCTAAAATCTAAGGGAATGGAAACCAGCCACGCATGGTCGCTAACTGCAGGCATGCTCGGACTTATTATAATGAGCGTAATATTTATAACGGTTCATCTATCAAAGAGTAAGGATCTTCCATGTTCTAAGGCAGATGCCCCAGCAAAGGATGACAGTAATGGAATCCTAGGTATATTCAAGGAATACATTGCCGTTGCAAAGCTAAAGCCTATGATATACCTGACAATTGCCAGCCTCGCATCGCTTATCTGCTATGCGATTTTGATGTCAGATATGCTCTACTTTATGACATATAACCTAAGATTTTCACCTAAGCTTATTGCATTTTTACTTTTAACTAGACCACTGATTGCAGTAGCTTTCATTCCACTTGTGGGAAGAATCGCTATCAAAACAGACAAGCGTCTAGCGATAATTGCATTTTACTCGCTTGGTATCGCTTTGATGGTGCTACTTCACTTCATAGGTATAGAGAGCAAGCTTACCATCGCTCTATATGTCCTAGCTTTGATGCTCTGCACATGTATATACTGGCAGCTAATGCCTGCGATCTACTACGATGTGTGCGACTACGACCAGCTTCATAGCGGTAAGTCAAGACAGGGAACTATAGTTTCCTTCCAAGGTTTAATTGAGGCAGTTGCTGTAGGCGCCGGCTCACTGATACTCGGTACACTTCTTAAGGTATCTGGCTTTGATGGAAATGCAAATATGCAAAATGCTGAGACTTTGGCACGAATAGAGAGTTCTACAACTATAATTCCTGTAATGTTCCTAGCTGTTGCGGCTATATCAATCTACCTTTATCCTATAACAAAGCGCGCACATGAGGAAATTTTGAGAGATTTAGCAAAAAAGGATAAATAAAATTAGTAAAACCAATAAATTTATATTAATTTATTGGTTTTATTTTACAATAAATGGATAATATGTTAGTATAAGGGGTACAATTAAATTACTTTTTTAATACTAATTAATACTAAATTTTATATGGGGGATAGTTTTATGAATAAAGAAGAATTTGCAAAAGTATATCGCCATTCCCTTGCACATATCCTAGCTAAAGCTGTTATGGAGATTTATGGCAAGGAGAATGTTCAGATAGCCATCGGTCCAGAAATTGCCGACGGATTTTACTACGATTTCGTATTGCCTAAGAATGTGACAAATGACGACTTCCCTGCAATAGAGGAAAAGATGCGCGAGATTATCAAGCGCAGAGAAGATTGGGTATGTAAGGAGCTCTCTAAGAGCGAGGCTCTAGAGGTATTCAAGGCCCAGAAATTCAAGGTTGAACTGATCAACGAGCTACCTGAGGACGAGAGACTCACAGTTTACTACACAGGAGATGACTTTGTTGACCTATGTCGTGGACCGCACATCAGCAATTCTCAGGAATTGATGAACTGTGCTTTTCAGATTAAATCAGCTTCTGGCTCATATTGGAGAGGCGACGAAAATCGTGAGCAGCTTCAGCGTATCTACGTTTACGCCTTCCTAAACAAGCAGGATCTAAAAGAGCATCTAAAGCTCGTTAAGGAAGCTATGGAGCGTGACCACAAGAAGATTGGCCCAGCACTAGATTTATTTATGTTCCAGCCAAGTGCACCTGGTATGCCTTACTGGCTACCAAGAGGATGGAAGCTCTTCAATGCACTCAAGGGATTCTGGTCAAGCATACACGAAGAACACGGATATCAGGAGATTTCTGGTCCTGTTCTAAGCAGCAGTGAGCTCTGGGAAGTCAGTGGACACTGGGGTCATTACAAAGAGAATATGTTTGTAGTTCCTCCAGCAAACGATGGTGATAAGATTTATGCTCTTAAACCAATGAACTGCCCTAATGCTATACTTACATATAAGAGAAGTCTTCACAGCTACAAGGACCTTCCAATTAGAATCAGCCAGACAGATACAATTCATCGTAAGGAGAAGTCAGGTGAGCTTAACGGTCTATTCCGTGTTCAGATGTTCCGTCAGGACGATGCACACACAATCCTAGCTGAGAATCAGGTGGCTGATGAAATCGCCGATATCATGAAGATAGCTGATGAGATTTACGGAACACTAGGTCTAAAGTACCGTGCAGAGCTTTCAACAAGACCTGATGACTACATGGGAGACATTGAGTCATGGAACAAGGCTGAGGCAGGTCTAAAGGCAATCCTAGATAACCAGTACGGAGAAGGTAACTACGAGGTTAACGAAGGTGATGGTGCTTTCTACGGTCCTAAGATTGACCTTCAGATGACAGATGCATTAGGTCGTGAATGGCAGATGGGAACAATCCAGCTTGACTTCCAGCTACCTTTGAACTTTGATCTTAAGTACACTGCAGCTGACGGAAGCCAGCAGCGCCCAGTTATGCTTCACCGTGCAATCTTCGGTTCCTTTGAGCGTTTCATCGGTATCCTAATCGAGAACTTCAAGGGTGCATTCCCATTCTGGCTCTCACCTGTTCAGGTAGGCATAGTGCCTATTCGTCCTGAGCACAACGAGTATGCTGAGAAAGTTGCTAAGCTTCTTCGTAAGAACCGTATTCGATTTGAGGTTGACTACGAGAACCGTAACATGAAGGAAAAGATTAAAGCTTATAAGAACTGTAAAGCTCCATATATTATCGTACTCGGCGATAAGGAAGCTAGCGAAAACACTGTTTCAGTAAATGTTCGTGGAAGCAACAAGCAGATCCAGAATGTTCCACTAGATAAGTTCATCGAGATGTGTAATGAGATGAATCTCGAGCACAATCTTGAGCTAATTGAGGAACTGTAAGGATTTAGATTGAATCGTAAATAGGCGATTCTTGTAAATATACCAAAAACTAAAAGAGGAATGAGTACTACACTCAACCCTCTTTTTTGTTTCTTAGTTACTGTTTCTATCTATATATATTTCCTTATCCGAAATCTGCTTTACGCCAGCATCGTGGGTTGATATTAGTATAAACTTTTCTTTCTTAATACTATTGATTGCAGAAATAATATCACTAGCAGTATCTTTATCCAACGCATATGTTGGTTCATCTAGTAATATAATTGGGCAATCATCATATATAACACGTGCTAAACAAAGTCTTTGAATCTGCCCACCAGATAAGTTTGAACCTTTCTCCAAAATTTTAAAGTTCTTTATCACATCGATAGAAGGGAATTCCTTATTAAGCCCTGATAATTCAATCGCTTTTAGAAGTTTATCTTCTTCATATTGGCAATTTGAAAGGCAAATATTTTCTAGTGCAGTTCCTTCAAAAAGCTTGTTTTCCTGAGGCAACAAAGATATAAGTGGCATCAATTTCGACTTTCCATCTATAACTACATTCTCCCCATTCCAAATAATGTTTCCTTTTACTCTAATAAATCCTGCAATCGAATCTAGCAGAGTTGATTTTCCACTTCCGCTATTACCACAAATCGCTACACTTTCACCTTTTTTTATTTTCAAATTGATGCTTTCTAAAATTTGCTTATCATCGATTTGCACGCCTATGTTATCTAAAACAAGCTCGTCTGAAATCTTTGAAAGGTTATAAAAAGACTCTTTGTTTATATCAGTAACTCTATTTAATTCATCAAGCTTTACATTTACTTCTAAGCAATCTTGTAATACTGTATTAATCTTTATTACAGATCCATATAAAAGATTTATATATAGGTACAAAGCAATTATTCTTGTTTCCTCATATCCTTTATTTTTTCCAATCAGAATTGTAATAACTATTATCGCAATAAATGCGATTCGATCTCCCTGTTCCCTTATGTTTGCATATATAGATTTTCTTACACTCTTGCCTTTCAAAATTTGATGATACTTTTTTATCTTAGTCTCAGCTGATTTCTCTTTATTCCAAGAAACTATATCATCCCTTGCCTCTAATCCCTTTGAAATATACCTACTAATTTGTTTTCTAGATTCTACCACTCCTTCAAATGTTTTTCTGCCATACCTTAATATACATTTTTCAATTAATATCCACACAACTATTGAAGTGGATATGTAAAAAAACAAAAGCTGATTTATTTTTAGAATACAGTAGCTGGCAGATAAGATGGTCACTATAAGACTACTGGCATTGAAAATAGGGTAAAAATATGAAAAGATAGCTTCATCAGCTAATGTTTGATAATATAACCAATCACCACTATGTATAGTTTTTATTATGCTATACTCTCCATTAACCAATTTATCTGCTATATATACCCTAAAATCAATCTGCAGAATTTGTATCATCTTTCTCTTTTGATAGTCAACGTATTCCTCAGATAAATTAGACAAAAGGAAAATGATAATAAAAAAGAACTTCAGATTAGCTCCTCCGCTGCAGAATATTTAACTTTTATTGCAGCAAAAGGAAACGATGAAGAAGCTATTGAAATGAGATATGAAAATGAAAATATTTGGCTTACCCAAAAAATGATGGCTACCCTTTATAATGTAAGTACTTCTGCTATTAATCAGCATCTTAAAACAATTTATGCTGACTCAGAACTGCAAGAAGAAGCAACTATTAAGAATTTCTTAACAGTTCAGAAAGAGGGTAATAGAAGTGTTTCAAGAGAAACTAAGCATTATAATTTGCAGGCCATTATCGCAGTAGGTTTTAAAGTAAATAATGAAAGAGCTGTGCAATTTAGAAAATGGGCAAACCAAATTGTAAAGGATTATACAATTAAGGGTTGGGTAATCGATGATGAAAGATTAAAAAACTCCGGAACAATGCTTACCAAAGATTACTTTGATAAATTATTAGTAAAAATTCGTGAGATAAGACTATCTGAAAGAAGGTTTTATCAAAAAATCACAGATATTTATACCACATCTTTAGACTATGATCCCTCAGCTACAGCTACAAAAAGATTTTTTGCGGCAGTACAAAATAAATTGCATTATGCAATCCATGGTAAAACTGCAGCTGAATTAATTATGAATAGAGCAAACCATAAAAGTAAAAATATGGGACTTACAACTTGGGAAGGCTCTCCTGATTCTAAAATCCATAAATATGATGTAAGAGTTGCCAAAAATTATTTAAACGAAAAAGAATTAAACCAAATGCAAAGAATAGTATCTGCATACCTAGACATGGCAGAACTTCAAGCAAAAAGAAATATTCCAATGACTATGGAAGATTGGGAGAAAAGACTCAACGGATTTCTTGAACTATGGGATTCAGAAATATTACAAGATGCAGGAAAAGTAACCGTAGCACTTGCTAAAAAACACGCTGAAAGCGAATTTGAAAAATATAGAATAATTCAGGATAAACTATATAAAAGCGATTTTGATAAATTCTTAGAACTTGAAGATAAAACTGATAATATAGAAAAATAATTTAATACAGGCTTAACGCTTATAGCTTTACTGTAGCCAGCTCAGGCTTTTTTCTTACCTACGACCTGCAATTTCCCTTTATTAAATCTTCATTCGACATAAAATATCTACATTATTTGCACATATGTTTTAAATATTTTTTAGTTAAACGGCTTTTTACAGGGATGTATCTTTGACATTCGATGATTTTTTTTGCAAAATATATGTGATAAATTCTTTTGCTAAAAAGGAGAAACAAAATGAATACCAATAAAGCAATCAATGCTAAACGAGTACTTTCGCTCATCACCGCCCTTTTTCTATGCACGAGCCTCATATTTTTAACAGGTTGCAAAAAGAAAGAGAAATCTGAGGGAAGCGATGAAAAGTCATATTATGCAACGCTAAATAAAACAATAATGCCGGCTGACAAAATCAAAGACCTGCCGGCGCTTTTCAAAGCAATAAAAAAAGAAGCCAAGGAACATAAGCTCAGCCTTGAAAGTTATAAGCTAACCGAACTTAAGAAATCAACGTTAAAAAAGAAAAAAAATCGCCTCAAAAAAAACCTTGAGAGAAAATGGAAGGAATCTTATGAATACAGCAACGAAAAACTTTCAGACAAACAGAAAAAAGAGATTCTCGATAAAATGACGGGCGAAATGCTGCTAAAAAGCACGAACGGATACATAGTTCTCACAAAAAGATCAAAATCGAATGCTAAGCCCAAAAAAAATATCGCTGCAAAGCTCCTAGTTGGAATAAATACATTCGAAAGAGAAGAATTCGAAAAATCCTTGGAAGATGCCAGGGCCGCTCTGGCATCAGTGGTACAATCAAGCCCTGAAAAAAACGTTTCTCTTGTAATCTACTCTAAAGACATTCCTAAATCACGGCTCAAAGCTATAATTAAAAAGAATGCAAACAAAGCAAAGCTCATAAACTTTTTCCACGGCTCAAAACCTTCTGTAAACATCGAAACGCCTTACAGAAAAACCTTAGAAATATACCAGAACATTTCGTATTCAAAAAACAGGCACAAGTCCGCTTTCAAGATAACCGTTAGCGATTTAAGGCAAAATTCCAAATTCACATCTTCTAAATACTTTATAAACCCGATAAAGAAAATTTCAGACATTTCAGCAGACCTCGGGAACAGAAATATAAGCCATTCTCTTACGGACTTTTACGGAAAACTTTCAGAAGACAGAAGGCGCGAAACGATATCCGCCGTATTTACAATAGATAAAACACACGAATCCGACCTTCTCAGCAAGTTTAGAGGATTCAAATCACAGCTTTCAAGCCTTGCTAAGGTAAATAGTAGCGACTTTGATTTCGAAGTAACAAAGGTGAGCCCGCCTAAGAAAGTCTATTCGAAAAAAACATATGAAAGCCTCACTACGATGCTATACACCTCCCCATATGGATTTAGGATGGATGATGATGAAAAAAAGATCACAGGAGCAATACAGATAGCAAAGATATATTCTTCAAAGAAGACACAGCGTTTAACCATAAACATCGCATCATTCAATAAGGAATCCCTAAATCAGTTATCACAAAACATCAAGGCTTGCGCACTATTTTCTAAAATGAAACTAAAGGAAATACAGGCGGTGCAAGATAAAAAGCTAAACGAAGACAGCAAATTTCTAAACGGCATAAAACACACAGTCAAAGGCATAAAAGGCGTATGTCCCATCGTTCAAAACTTAGATCCTAAGGAACTTACAATTTTAGGACAGATATCCAAAAATAGCGAGGCGATAAACTTCATAATGCCTGCTGAGGAAAATTATTCCAAGACCACAACCCTTCAAAAATTACTGAAGCTCGCCTGCGAATCATAGGTGAAATTCATAGGAATTTTCTTGTAAATTATATTATAATCTAGATATGTATACTTTTGTTTAAGGAGGCAACTATGAAACACCTCAAGGGAAACTTATTGTTATTTGTAACTTCATTAATTTGGGGTACGGCATTTGTAGCGCAAAGTGCAAGCATGAAGCATATTGGGCCATTTACCTTTAACTTCATAAGATGCTCTATTTCCATCCTCTGCATAACGCCTGTAATGCTGATGTCATTTAAAAAATACAAATTGACAAATTCAAATGCCGCGCCTTCAGATCACACCGGCCTCTACAAAAGAATCTCAGACAGGTGCGACAACCTATATGACAAGGAAAAATCAATAAAATTCAAACACGTGATAGTGGGCATAATATGTGGCACGGCTCTCTTCATAGCTATGTCCCTTCAACAAAAAGGCATGGTATATACTTCCGTAACAAATGCGGGCTTTATAACTGCGATGTACATCGTTATGGTGCCTATATTGAACATAATATTCAAACGTTACCCAAGACCGATTACAGTACTATGTGTCATAGCTGCAGTGTTTGGACTGTATCTATTGACGGTACCTGAAAATGGAGGATTCAGCGCAGTAAATAAAGGTGATGTATATATGATCATTTCTGCACTTGGATTTTCAGTACAGATAATTGCTGTGGAGCATTTAGCAAAAAAGCTTGACGGCGTTACCATATCATGGGCGCAATTCATAATGTGTGCATTGCTCGCATTGCCATCTATATTCATATTCAATGAAAATGTAAATCTGGATTCCATATTGGCGGCTAAGGTATCAATCTTATATGCGGGCGCTCTATCAGGCGGCCTTGCTTATACACTGCAAATTGTAGGCCAAAAGGATACGGAACCCACCATCGCATCCCTTATAATGAGCCTTGAATCTGTATTTGCCGTGATTGCAGGCATAATAATTTTGCACGAAAGCCCGACCACCAGAACTTTGCTGGGCTGCGCAATAATGTTTGCTGCAATAGTAATATCACAAATACCTTCAAAGAAAAAGAATGATAAATTAACTGTATAACGGAGATGCATATGAGTATATTAGACCTTCAAAGCGGTAGTGATGTTAGAGGAACAGCTACAGGCAAAGATGTAAAATTCACAGAAGAAGCTGCGTATAAAATAGGTGCAGGCTTTACTTCGTGGCTTAAGAAAAGAGGCATATCCAATATTAAAATTGCCCTCGGCCATGATCCCCGCCCTACAGCGCAAAGCCTTACGGGTGCATTCACGAAAGGTGCTGAAAACGGCGGAGCAACAGTCCTTAACTTTGGGCTGTCCACTACCCCTGCAATATTCATGGCAACTAAATTTTGCGATATAAATGCCGATGCAGGTGTAATGTTTACGGCAAGTCACCTAGGTAAAGAATGGAACGGAATAAAGTTTTTTACAAAAGAAGGCGGGCTTTCAAAAGATGACGTAAAGGAACTATTAACTTTGGCGGATAATGTTCACGTCAAGAACATTACTTCAGATAACGAAATAAATGAATCCGATCTACTTATGAGCCTTTATGCAAAGCATCTACGCAATATAATTTCTGATAACTTCAACAAAACAACGCCGCTTGAGGGACTTAAAATCATGGTAGACAGCGGTAATGGAAGCGGGGGCTTCTTTGCAACTGAGGTTCTTAAAAGCTTAGGCGCAGATATTACGGGAAGCCAATTTCTGGATCCCGATCCCGAATTCCCGAACCACCCTGCCAATCCCGAAAACGAGGATGCGATCAAATCCGCTACATCAGCCTGCCTTAAAAGTTCACCGGACATAGGCATAATATTTGATACGGATGTCGATAGATGCGCCGCTATCGCCGGAGACGGTACACTTCTCGGAGGAGAAAAGCTAATTGCCCTGCTTGCAAAAACTATAACTTCTACGAATCCAAACGAAACCATCGTAACGGACAGCGTAGTAAGCGGTAAGCTCACGGAATTTATAGAATCTCTAGGACTTAGGCACCTGAGATATAAACGAGGTTATAGAAACGTCATAGATAAATCCAAACAGTTAAATGAAAGCGGATCCGCCTCTCCACTAGCGATAGAAACATCGGGTCACTGTGCATTTAAAAACAACTACTTTCTCGACGATGGAGCGTATCTTGCCGCAATGCTGATAGTTTTAGCCGCCAAACAGAAGGAAGAAAACTCTGATATAAAAGCATTGATTGCGGATTACCCCGAACCTAAGGATAAAAGAAACTATAGACTCAAAATAACAGTCCATGACTACGTAGAAGCCGGTACTAAAATACAAGAGGCATGTAAAAATACTCTAAAGACTACCGACAAATATAAGATAATAACCCCTACCTGCGAAGGCACTCGAATAGAATTCCCAAATGGCTGGATGCTAATAAGAATGTCCCTTCATGAGCCTCTCCTTGTGATAAATGCGGAATCATATGAAGAATCAGGCTGTGATGAACTTATAGGATTAATAACTCCTTGCCTTGAAAAGGGAGGAGCGGATACATCAGCTCTCTAGATATTCTACGGTGCGTTTTATTCCCTGAGCTAAAGTATTTTTAGGACTCCACCCGAGTCCTTTTAATTTTCTGCTGTTTAAAATTCCTCGCTTGAATGGTGCGGTACCTGCAAGAGCCTGATCTTCAGGTATCGAAAATACCAACTTTATATTCCTGTCGCTGTTTACCTCCACCATTTTTTCGGCAAGCTCTCTTATGCTCACCACGGAATCCTCACTGCTGATATTATATGCGACTTCATCCGGCGGAGAATTTAAAAGTATGTAAAACACAGCTGACACGGCGTCGGCGATATAGGTATACGTCCTGATGGCAGTTCCTTCACTCTTTAAAACTATATCCCTGTTATTCACTACATCCCTAAAAAAATCCGCCTGCACTCTTCCATCATCTATGCTCATGCCGGGACCAAATGTGTGAGCTAACCTCGCTATTTTGGTATTCAAGCCATATTGTTGCTTAAAGGATACACACATGGTCTCGGCCGCTTTTTTCCCTTCAGGGTATGATGATCTCGGCTGTAACGGATCTACAAGCCCGTATACCTCTTCTGTAAATTCAGTTTGTTTTTCGTATGGCTCTCCATATATTTCACGACTTGAAATAAAGAGATAACCTGAGGAATTTGATTTTTCGGCAAGTTTCAATGTATTCCAAGCTCCCAAAGCATTTGCCCCTATGGTTCCTACAGGGTCATCCTTCATTATAAGAGGGCTCGCAGGGCTTGCCGTATGAAGGATATAGTCGAATTTAACATCCGTATCTATTGGATCTACCACACTCTGCCGTATTACCTCTATCTCATTTCTTATCTCTTCACTTAGTTTATTAGGGTTTCGCATGAGTCCGTATAACTTCATGTTGTACCCCTTGGTTTTATTCAAAACAACAAGTGTAGACATTATATAGCTACCGAGCATTCCGCTTGCCCCTGTAAGAAGTATAGTCTTTCCTTTGAGCCTGTCCCAATTTATATCTTCTACTATTATTCTTTCGATATCTTCACTTATTATCCTGTTCATATGTTTCTCCTACTTTTTTAGCTTCGGCGTAACTTCTCTGGCTCCAAATCCAAAAACATGTTCCGTTTGCTTGTATTCGAGCATCGCTCTAAAAATATATAAATCTTCCGGCGTTGTAACCTTTATATTGCCTCTCGGACCCGCTACAATATATAATTCCATGCCATGTTTCTTCATAAGGGATGCGGTATCCACCACTCCCGCATAGGGATCTGCCTTTTTTTGCTCTGAAATATGGGCATCGTACACATCTGAAAGTATAAAGCTCTGCGGAGCCTGCGCAGTATATAGCACGTTTCTATCAGGCATATCTTCAATAATTGCACCGCTCCTACTCACAACAGGTGTCTCAAACATGGATGTGCATGTAACGGCATTTCCCTTATCGCCCACACTTTCTATGTTTGCAGTTATCAATTCTGCAGGTATACACGGCCTTACACCGTCGTGGAGTAACACAACGGAATCCTTAGGATTTTCTTCGTAAGCTAGCTTAAGAGCATTGAAAATCGACTCCTGCCCCGTAGCTCCACCTTCTACAACCGCTACTATCTTATCCAAAAGATATCTCTTTACAAGCCTCTTAAGCTTTGTTATATATTCAACCTTACAAGCAACGTAAATTTTATCTATCTCGGGATGCTCGTCAAAAATCTCAAGTGTATGTATGATTATAGGTTTGCCGTTTACTTCCAAGAATTGCTTTGCAAGTCCTGCGCCCATTCGAGCACCGCTACCGCCTGCAAATATCACAGCGATGTTATTTCGCATTATTTATCTCCTTTTAAATGAAATTTTGGTAATGAGTTTCTTATACTTTGAAATTTTTCTCATATTCCTTACTTCTTTCTTGCACCTTCCCTGGTATAAATTGTTAAATCTGAATAGACAATATCCTACGAGTCCGTGCCTTCTTATGCTTTTAATCTGTCCTGATATGTTGCTCCCTCTCATTGACCATCCTTTATCGCCGAGACCATGTTCCCCTGATCTATAAAGCGCAAGGCCGATAACCATGGGTATCTTCTTTTTATTTTTTCTCATGAACTGTCCGAGCCTTGAAGAAAACATCTTGACTCTGCCGGATGCACCCCAGTTATCCGTCCAATATATCTGAGGCATTATCATATCCACATAGCCGTCATTAGAAAGCCATGTTGTAAGATCCACCCCCGAATTCATGCAATTATCTACATTGCCTGCAGGGCTCACCGAAAACAACGCCTTCCCCTGCGTGGTTTTATTTACTCTACGTATCAATTTATTTACGTATCTTCGCTTATTTATACTGCTCGGACTATAATCCTTTTTAGCCGTGGCAGGATTTACGCTATATTGTTTTTTGCTGTTTAGCCTGTAGTAACCTTTTTTAGCATGATAGAAGTAATCATCAAAATGTATTCCGTCTACTTTGTAGGTCAGAATTTCATTTACAGCCTTTATGATTCTGTTTGTAGAATATTCACTCTTTGGTGATAAAAAATAGTCATAGCCCACCCTATAAGGATTCAGCCATGCATGAAGCTGCACACCGTGTTTGTGTGCAGCTTCTACAACCAGCTTTAACGGATCGTATGAAAATGATGAAGTTGCGGGTTTTACATAGGATGCATTCGTCTTTAAATATCTCATAGCCCTAAACACCTTGCTCTTATATGCCGCATCATCAAACGCCCTCACGTGAAAGAATATAGTGTTTATCCCGTTTTTCTTGGCATCCTTTACCATGATTTCAGCATTTTTCTTGAACGTCTTTTCTCGTACGTTCGTAAGCCCAAGGTTTTGAAAATCCAGGAAGCTCACCCAAACGGCCTTCATCTCCGTATTAAACTTAACAACCTTCACCGTTCTTTGCGGCGCCTTCTTTTGCTCTATTGCTTCAGCTTCACCGTTCACTGCGAGTATCGTACATACCAGGCATACACTCAAGACTATAGATAATATTTTTCTTTTGATCAAACTTCCTCCACAAACCCTTACGCAATACTTTAATAATTTATTCTATACTTCTACCTGCCATTTTAGCATAATCTTCATACTTTTTCTTAGCTTCTCTTTCCGTCTGTTCGAATAAACCTTCTGCAACATCAGGGAAGGCCTTCTTCAATGATTCGTACCTTACCTGTCCCATCAAGAATTCTCTGAAGCTCTCCTTTGGCTGTTTTGAATCAAGTACAAACGGATTTTTTCCCTGCTCCTCAAGAAGCGGGTTGTACCTGAACAGATGCCAATAACCGCAATCTACAGCTTCCTTTATATTCGTCTGTGACGTTGACATTCCTGTCTTGATGCCGTGACTTATACAAGGTGCATAGCAAATTATTATGGACGGACCGTCGTAGGCCTCGGCTTCTTTAATGGCCTTCATAAATTGATTCTTATCAGCTCCCATTCCAACCTGCGCAACGTATACGTAGCCATATGCCATAGCTATCTTTGCAAGATCCTTCTTCTTAATCCTTTTGCCGGCAGAAGCAAACTTCGCAACCGCAGCTGTAGGAGTAGCCTTAGATGCTTGACCTCCGGTGTTTGAATACACTTCCGTATCGAAGACGAGTACGTTGATATTCTCCCCGCTTGCAAGTACATGATCGAGTCCTCCGTAGCCTATATCGTATGCCCAGCCGTCTCCTCCAACGGACCATACGGATTTTTTGACAAACTGATCTTCAAGATCTATGAGCACGTCTATCAACTCTTTTTCTCTGCCACCACTCACTTTTTCAGCCTTAAGCGCCTTTGCAAGATCATCGCTCACCTTCCTTGTGACATCGCTATTTTCCATATTCTCTATCCATGCAGATATGGCATCTTTAAGTTCTTTTGAAATATTTAATGAAGCGAGCTCTGAAAGCAGTTCCTTTACCCTTGCACGTATTTGCTTGATTCCTGTGGATATTCCAAGCCCATATTCCGCATTGTCTTCAAACAGGGAGTTTGCCCAAGCCGGGCCTTTACCGTTTCTGTCCTTACAGTACGGCATAGATGGAGCAGAAGCACCCCAAATCGATGAACATCCCGTAGCATTTGCTATCACCATTCTATCCCCAAACAGCTGGGTGACAACCTTTATATAAGGCGTTTCGCCGCAACCTGCACAGGCTCCTGAAAATTCCAAATACGGTTTTGCAAATTGGCTACCCTTTACGGATGTTTTTTCCATTATATTATCCTTTTCGGGTATCTCCATTGCGTATTCCCAATTTTCTTTTTCATCCATATTATCCGCAAGTGGCGTCATAACAAGTGATTTTTCCTTCGTAGGACATACATGTGCACACGAACCGCAACCCAAACAATCGAGTGGAGATACTTGCATCCTAAATTCAAGCCCCTCAAATCCCTTGCCTTTTGCCGCTTCTGTTTTAAACTGTGAAGGCGCCTTAGCTTTTTCATCCGCATCCACAAGCACCGGTCTTATACAAGCGTGAGGACATACAAACGCACATTGATTACACTGTATGCACGTCTCGCTTCTCCATGTAGGAACATTTACAGCAACTCCTCTTTTTTCGTATTGAGTAGTACCTGTAGGGAATTCTCCGTCCGCCCTATCTTTAAACAGACTCACCGGAAGGGAATCGCCTTCCTGCTTATTCATAGGTTCCAATATCTTCGTAATGAATTCCGGTTTGCCTGAAACATCATTTATTTTGTCATCATCTTTCGCATCTATCCACTCAGCCGGAACTTCATGCTCGCTCAAAGCATTAATGCCCATATCTACAGCCTTACAGTTCATATCTACTATATTCTGCCCCTTGCGGCCATATGTCGCATCGATACCTTCCTTTAGGTATTTCACAGCATCATCCAGATTCAACACCTTAGAAAGCTTGAAGAATGCCGCCTGCATCACCATATTTATCCTATGCCCAAGCCCTATCTCTTCCGCTATTTTAACAGCATTTATGGTGTATAGCTTTGCCTTCTTTTGAGCCAATTCACGTTTTACTGCTCCCGGAATATTAGCTTCTATTTCAGAACCTTCCCAAGTTGTATTTAAAAGGAAGGTTCCTCCTTCTTTTAAGTTCTTCAGCATATCGTACTGCGTTAAATACGCTTGGTTGTGACAGGCTACAAAGTCTGCGTTGTTTATAAGGTAGGTAGACTTGATACGTTCTTTACCGAATCTTAGATGCGAAATCGTAACACCGCCTGATTTTTTAGAATCATAGGCGAAATATCCTTGAGCATACATATCCGTATTATCACCTATGATTTTTATAGCAGTCTTGTTTGCGCCTACCGTACCATCAGATCCGAGCCCCCAGAACATGCATCTTATCGTGCCTTCCGGCTCTCCCGTTACACTTGCATCATATTCCAGTGATTTGTTTGTAACATCATCGTTTATACCGATTGTGAAGTCGTCCTTAGGCTCTGTGCTTTCCAAATTCTTATATACAGCTTCTATCATTCCCGGCGTCACATCCTTAGATCCGAGACCGTATCTACCGCCTATAACCTGAGGTGCATTCTCAGAGCCGTAGAGCACCGCCTTTATCTCTTCGTATAGAGGTTCTCCAAACGCTCCGGGTTCCTTCGTTCTATCTAAAACAGCGATCTTTTTCACTGTATCCGGCAACGCCCCTAGGAAAAGCTCTTTTACAAACGGTCTATATAGCCTTACCTTAATCAAGCCTACTTTTTTGCCCGCCTTTACGAGCCTCTCGATGGTCTCTTCTATAGCTTCACATACAGATCCCATAGCCACTACAACATACTCTGCATCCTTCGCTCCTACGTAGTCAAAAGGATTATACTTTCTGCCCGTAAGCTTTTCAATTTCCTTCATGTATTCTATGACTATTTCAGGAACCGCCTCATAATAGCGGTTTGCAGCTTCTCTGGCCTGGAAGTATATGTCAGGGTTCTGTGCAGAACCTCTCACTACCGGATGCTCAGGGTTAAGCGCCCTATGCCTGAATTCCTTAACGGCATCCATGTCTACGAGCTTCTTCAGTTCGTCATAGTCCAGAGTCTCTATCTTCTGTATTTCATGCGAAGTTCTAAATCCGTCGAAAAAATGAAGAAACGGAACTCTGCCTTTAATCGCTGCCAAATGCGCAACTGCAGCAAGATCCATAACTTCCTGCACGGAAGCTGAAGCCAACATTGCAAATCCCGTTTGCCTCGTGCTCATAACATCCGCCTGATCGCCGAATATGGAAAGCGCATGCGATGCAAGCGCCCTCGCCGTAACATGCATAACTCCCGGCAACAGCTCACCTGAGATCTTATACATATTCGGTATCATCAAAAGTAATCCCTGTGAAGCGGTATAGGTGGAGGTAAGTGCTCCCGATGCAAGTGATCCGTGAAGCGCTCCGGACGCTCCTCCTTCCGATTGCATTTCCACTACCTTTACCGGTTGGCCAAATATATTTTTTCTTCCCCTCGCTGACCAATCATCTACGAGCTCCGCCATAGGTGACGAAGGGGTAATCGGATAAATAGCTGCTACCTCCGTGAATGCATATGACGTGTATGCCGCAGCTGTGTTACCGTCCATCGTTTTCATGTTAGACATAACAACCTCCTTATTCCATAAAGACCTTCCCACTCCTAAAATTTAAGCCTTCATTTCTTTGTTTAAACCGCACCATATCGACAGGTACAAATTAAACTTCACTCCAATTACATTCTACCCCATGCGCAGTACTTTATCAACTGAAAGTATCAACTTACATCACAGTATCCTGCATAATTATTTCTCCTCAAAAGTCGATTAACCCATTTAGTATACAGGCAAATTATAATAGCAAAAAAAGTACTAATTAAAAACTCACAAAAAAACTTTTTCCACCCATATGTAACCGAGTTGTATTTGTAAAATTTAGCACATTTCTCAGCTCAACATTTCACTTTTGCATAAAGCCAATCTATTAACAAAATTACTCTCATATGAAGCATTATGCTAATGAACTATAAAAATTCTGCCGAGAATCAAAAGTGTTATATGTATAGATTTAAATAATAGAATTATGATAGAAATTCATTTAGGATAGAATCGCTCGGGACTGTTTCCTTAGGTGTTGTTAGAATTTCACTGAGAATCTTTTTAACCTTGGCTGCAAGAGTCTCATCCTCTTCATCATTAAAGGAGTCGTATTTAAATTCGCTTGCAATGCTCTTAAGAACGGAAAGTTCATAAATGAGCCCCGTATTTATCACATCATCCGCTGTATCTGCATACTTATAGAGTATATCCTGCTCCGCCTTTCTTATAACATCCCAGTACTTTATCGTTTTTTGAGGTGAATATCCTCTGTGCAACTTATCCCTTATCATACGCCTTATGAGTCTAAAATCATGCGCAAATACATCACCGTCAGAAAATTTCAGCCTTATGAGCGGACTTACATATATCCTGTGTTTTATATCATCTCGAATGCTTGATGTTAGCAACGGAGAAAGTGCGTGTATTCCCTCAATTATAACGATACAGTCCTTTTCCATTGAAATCTCGGGTGCATTAAATTCTTTCTTTCCTGTAATGAAATTAAAGATCGGCAGTTTCACTATTTCTCCCGCAAGCAATGCTTTAAGGGTCGATTGAAAAAGCTCAATATCCACAGCGTTTATCGATTCAGTATCCCTTTTACCGTCTTTATCTACAGGCATGTCATCCCTATCTATGAAAAAATCATCTGTACTTATGGAAAACGACGGCCTTTGAAGATCTGTTATCTCAGCTGCCAACCTGTTTGCAAATGTAGTCTTTCCTGATGACGTAGGTCCTGTTACGAGCACAACCCTGCTGCCTGATTCTATGATCTTTCTTGCAAGGCTACGCCTTTCATCCCTTTGAAGCGCCTCGGTTCTGTTCACAAGCTCATTGAATTCTCCCAAACCTATAAGTGCATTTATGTCCTGAACCGATTCTATTCCAAGATCCGTAATATCGATAACTCCATTTTCAATTTCACATCTGCTAAACTGCATCGCCAATTCTCCCATGTCCACCCTAACTTTGTCTATAACCCTTTAATAAATTCTTAAATAAAACGGAAGTTGTAACCAGCCCTACTCCTGAAGGCACAGGCGTAACATAAGCTACCTCATCCTTAAACGCTTCTGATTCCATATCGCCTGTAATCTTACCGTCTTTGAAATTTATTCCTACATCTATAAAAAGTCGATCATCCTCATCTATACTTTTAAGTTCCTTCCTACGTTCAAAGCTCCCCTCTACCATTTCCTTCGTAACAAAATATGGTATACCGACAGCGGATACGATGATATCGGCATCCGCCATAGATGAAATGATATTATCGTATCCCGTCTTTGAGTGACACACCGTTACGGTGGCATCATCCTTCATGAACAACATGGAAAGAGGTCTTCCTACCACCAAACTTCTTCCGAGAATGCATACTTTAAGCGTCTTAAAATTTTCCCTGCCCAATACCTTTTTTGCAATTTCAATACATGCCAAGGCGGTAGCGGGCGCAAGAGCATCTTTTCTGAAAGAAAACACGCCGCTCATGCTCTTTTCAGTCTGTCCGTCTATATCCTTATTGCAGGCTATAGCTTCTTTAACCCTTGATATGTCTATACTCTCATCCAGGGGCTGCATAGGTATGATGCCCGCTATGTCCTTATCCTCTGAAAGTTTTGCAACTGTTTTAAAGGCCTTTTCAGTATCTACGCCTTCCTCAAGCACCACGCTCCTTACGGGTATGTTGAGTTTCTCAGCCTTTTTTATTATCGCATTTTCATAAACGGTACCTGCTGAATTTTTCGCTGACTTAACTATCGCTATTTCCTTGTTAAAACCCAAATGCGCTGCATCATTTTTTATTTCGCCTAAAAGTTCTTCAGAAATTTGTTTGCAATCTACGTACATCTAATATCTCCTCCATTAAAAAAGCCCCGTAATCTTACCCTTATCATCTATGTCCATGCCTTCCGCTGCGGGCTTTTTTGGAAGACCCGGCATGGTCATGATATTTCCTGCATAGGCAACGATGAATCCCGCACCTGCGCAAAGCTTAAAATCATTTATGGTAATTTCAAATCCCGTAGGTGCTCCTGAAAGATTCGCATCATCGGAAAAGCTGTACTGAGTCTTTGCTATGCATACGGGAAGGTGCGAAAAACCCAGTTCAGAAATTTTTTGCGCCTTATCATCCGCTATTTTACTGAACTTGACCGCATCAGCCCTATATATTTTCTTAGCTACCTCATCCACCTTATCCTTTATGCCGAGCTCACTACCATATATGGGTTTTGCAGAGCTCTCGCCTTGAGAAATATCAGCCACCACCCTTGCCAATTCTTTAGCTCCGTTTCCACCGTCTTCGTATCCAGACACAAGCACCGCCTCGACGCCGGCTTTTGAAACCTCTTCCTTGAGATATTGTATCTCGGAAGGTTCATCCTCTGAAAACTCATTGATAGCTACCACGGTGTTTGCCTTATATACGTTCTTCACATTATCTATATGCCTTAAAAGATTTTGAATTCCGGCTTCCATCTTTTTGGATTCATTCTCTTCATTCCTACCGTGGTATTTAATGGCTCTTATCGTTGCAACTATAACCACCGCATTAGGTAAAATCCCCGCCTGCCTACACTTTATGTCCATGAACTTTTCCGCTCCCAGGTCTGCGCCGAATCCTGCCTCCGTGACTGCGTAGTGTGCAGACGCTATGGCTGCCTTCGTAGCGATGACACTGTTGCAGCCATGCGCAATGTTTGCGAAAGGCCCGCCGTGCATGAATGTGGGCGTGCCTTCAAGCGTCTGCACCAAATTAGGCTTGATAGCATCCTTAAGAAGCAAAGACACGGCTCCTTCTACCTTTAGATCGGCTATCTTCACAGGTGCGCCCTGCATGTCATATGCAACTATGATTCTTGCAATTCTCTCCTTGAGATCCTGCATAGATGTAGCGAGGCAGAGCACCGCCATGATTTCACTTGCAACCGTGATGTCAAATCCATCTTCTCTCGGCACTCCATCCTTATCGCTTCCAAGACCGCATACAATGTGCCTGAGCTGCCTGTCATTCATATCCATGCATCTTTTAAACACTATATTATTTACATCTATATTTAATTCATTCCCCTGCTTTATATGATTATCAATGCAAGCCGATACGAGGTTGTTCGCCGTACCTATGGCATGTATATCTCCCGTAAAATGAAGGTTTATATCTTCCATGGGGACTACCTGCGCCCATCCTCCACCTGTGGCTCCCCCCTTAATCCCGAATACAGGGCCAAGCGAGGGCTCCCTGAGCGCCAAGGCTGCATCTTCTCCTATCTTATTAAGTCCGTCTGCTAATGCTATGCTTATGGTCGTCTTGCCTTCTCCATAGGGTGTGGGAGTCATGGCTGTAACTAAAATTAGCCTTCCCTTTGTGCGCTTTGCATTTATTTCATCTAAGCTCTCAAGGCTAACCTTTGCCTTGTACTTTCCATACAACTCGAGAGCATTATCATAGAGCCCGATCTTTTTAGAAATTTCTCTAATGTCCTTTACCTCTATGCTATTTGCTATTTCAATATCTGTCATCATCGCCTCCACTATTTCACAAACGTTTTTCTATGAATGTCGGATATACCGTAAAGTTTTATTCCCTCATAGTGCCTTTTAGTACCATAGCCTTTATTACTCTTAAAATCATACCCCGGATACATCTCATCGGCCTTCTTCATCATCTCATCTCGGATTACCTTAGCAACTATGGAAGATGCGGCTATACTGTAGCTTTTTTCATCCCCACGTATTATAGAATGCACAGGAGTTCCTACATCATCAAGTTTTACGGCGTCTACCAAAAGCGTGATTTCATCCTTGTTTAATACTCCATCGCTGCATTTTGCTGAATTTCCATCATCTCTATTGCGATCATCATGAGCTTTTTTCGTATTGGGGATGATGCTGCTAAGTGCAAACTTTTCATGGCTTAAAGAAGAAACGTTTAAAAGAAACAATGCATCCGATTCAAAAGATGAAAGCGTATGTACAAGACTTTCGTAACTCAAAATTATGCCGGAACTTCCAACTGCTCTTTTTACGGATAACATGTCATATAGGGCCGCCCTCATCGCAAGCTTGGTAGCATTTAGTATATTTATCCTGTCTATTATGTTATGCGGTACTATACCTATTCCTATGGCCCTTGCATCCTCTATGATTTTATCAAAGAGTTTAATCCTGCCGGTTTCCGTGACCTTTTTAGAATCATCAATTCCGAGAATCTCAGAATCTGCTTTCATGCAAACGCAGGCAGAAACCACAGGACCCGCTATCGGGCCTCGCCCTACCTCATCCATGCCAGCCGGTATTTTACCGCCAATATAATATTCCTTGTCAAAAGCCAGTAGGGATTGTAATTTTTTCCTGTGCTTTTCTTCTCGTTCCTGCTTAGTCATCAAATTCCTCGGGATATTCCAGAGTTATCCTCCCCAAAAGTCCTTTTCTGAATTCATCAAGGATTGTTCTTCCCGTTCTTTCGTAGTCTATCTCGCCATTTCTTATGAGAAATCCTCTTGCTCTTGCTATATCATCCATCACCGCCACGGCATCATCCGTTACGAAGGGTAGTTTATACCTTTTTTCTATGCCCTTTGCCCCCGTTTCATCCTTTATTAAGTAATCTATAAGCTTTACGGCTAATGTGGAAGTATCCAGTATTTCATCCTTTATGCAACCGCAAAATGCGAGCCTTAGCGCTACCAGCTCATCCTCAAAATTAGGCCAAAGTATTCCCGGTGTATCCATAAGCTGTACATTGTTCGGGAATCTGATAATTTGCTTGCCTCGAGTAACGCCCGGTTTATCTCCCGTCACGGTACTTCTTTTTTTTGTCATCCTATTTATAAACGAGGATTTCCCGACGTTCGGTATCCCCACTACCATCAGCCTCATGGGCTTATTAAAGCTGTTCTTTTGATCGAGCTCAGATTTGATTTTCATAATATGGCGCTCAAGTTCCTTTATTCCAAACCCCGTAATGGAATTTACCAAGAATGCATCTGCGCCCTGTGTCTTAAAATGTGCCTTCCACTTCTCGTTTCCTGAATCCCCGGCAAGATCGTACTTATTTAAAATTATTATTCGTCTATGCTTTCTGAGCAAGCTGTCTAACACCGGGTTCTTACTGGAAAGCGGTACCCTTGCATCCAGAATTTCTATTACTACATCTATGACCTTGAGGTCTTCCCTTATGGTGTCGGTTGCCTTTTTCATATGTCCCGGATACCAATTGATCTTATTCATCGCAACTACCTTTCATCTCTATAAGATTTCTTGTCTAAATACGACTGCAACAGTATTACAGCTGCTTGTTTATCTATTACGTCCTTTTGCTTCTTACCTTTTACGCCGCCTTGTATAAGGACGTCTCTTGCCATCTTCGTGGTAAAGCGCTCATCGTAGAACTCCACCTTTATGTTGCTCATCCCGCTGCTTCTAAGCTTATTTTGAAGTTTATCCGCAAATTTTTCCGTAAATATACTTTGTTCGTTCTTAGCTTCACCGTACGTATTTAACGGCATGCCGATCACTATTTCGCTATAATCATCTTCCCTTAGGATATCAATTATCTTGGTAGTATCCTTTTTTATAGATTCTCTAAAAATCGACAAAAGCCCTTGGGCGGTGATCCCAAGGGCATCGCTTCTTGCTACCCCTATAGTTGCTTCCCCTACATCTAAAGCTAAAACTCTCATGTTATTATTTTTTGCCTAAATAATTCCTTAACAATTCTTCTATTAAATCGTCTCTGTCCACTCTTGTTATGATGTTTCTTGCATTCCTGTGGCTTGTAATATACGATGGATCTCCGGATAAAATGTAGCCGACCATCTGATCTATGGCATTGTACCCTCTTTCGGAAAGCGCTACGTACACAAGGTTTATTATGTCCTGTTTCGTATTGTGTTCAGCAGTTTCCTGACCGTATAGCTTTGTGTTTTTATCGTCCATATCCTACCTCCTTTTAAATTAAAAAAATAACACCCATGCAGCAAGGCCCAAAAGTCCTATCGATGTAACAAAATCAATTATCGCCGTGCTTACCCGAACCTTCTCTCTGTTTTTAGATAATGAGTAGATCTTAGTTGCCGCTGCAACTATCAAACCTAGTACCAAAACCACCTTTGCCACATTGGGAGCTAAAGGATTATTCATCTTATTTAATATGATCGGAAAAAATACCAAGATAATCGATATCGTATATCCGATGTTTTTTATTGCACTATTATATTTCACCTTGCCCGCCTCTATTCGTCTTCAACTTTGATATTATCGTTTCCACCGACATCGTCTCTATCATCATTGTCATCTGATGACATATTGCCTTTAAACATATGTACCCAACTGCTCTTAATATCTCCCGGAGCTTCCCATGCCGCTAACGCTGTCTGGTTATCCTTGCATTCATCCGACTGTGATATGACTCCACCTCTTCCTTGCACATAAAAAACATAGTTATTCTTCGTTTGCCCTGCGAACGAACCTTCTATGTTATATTTCTGCGTATTGCTTTGCACCTGTTCCATTTTCCATGTGTATTTTTTAGGGAATTTAATCTCCTTCATTTTTCGCTTTTCAGTAACGATGTTCAGATCCAGCTCACCATTTTTAATTGCCCGGATAATAACAGGCGAACCCTTGTCGTACTCAATGTGAAACTGTCCCGATTTTATTAACTCACCATTATCCTTTAGGGCTACTATGGCTATATTCGTATTTAAAGACTCTGCCAACACATCATCCGTAATAGCAAAGGAGTCGGTGTTGGTCTTTTCTAAAATAATATGGTTATCCCACATTATTCCCACTGCCTTAAATTTTGTCTTGGAATCATTTTTTATAGTCAATAATACAGGCCCCTGTAATTCGTTGGAATTATAGCCCTTGTATATCGCAAACCCAAACAACAACATAACAGCAACAATTATGAGCACTACTCTAAGCACCGGTTCTTTCTGCTTATTATCCTTATTGTTTGTCTTTATATCATCCATTAATTTAACTCCAATTGCATTTTACAGAGAAGCGCATTATACTGCGACTTTCCATGAGGTATTATAACATGAACACCGCTACGTCAACAAGTACTGTTACCATGCGAATAATAATACAGAATTAAAATATAGAAATTTTACTTGACCACTACAAATTTCAGATTGAATCCCTTGTATACCTTACTACCCTTGCAACGTAAATAAAAAACTGTTTTCTTTGCTTTTAAACCTTTCTTCAAAAATTTCAGTTTCATTAGAGTTCTGACTTTAAATGACTTAAGTTTTACAAGCCTGCCGTTCTTCTTTGTGTAAAGCATGAACTTCACTTTTTTTAGCGCTTTCACTTCTTGCTGTCCCACTCTGAGTTTTACGGTTACAGACTTCTTTTTCTTTAATCTGTAAACCTTCTTAAGTCCTTTGATTTTTATCGCCTTTTTGATCTCAGGCTCTTTATATCTATTCAGCGCCTTGCTTATGGCACGCTGTATACATACAGAACTAACAGTAGCTCCGCTTATCACATCAAAGCCATAGAGCCCCCTGGCCTTATCCTTCGCCTTTTGTATCGGCATGCCGGAAAACGGTCTCATTACAGACTTCGCAAATCCGTGATAGAACCAATTGTGTTCAGGTCCTGTATCCGTATTGTCATCCGCTACGTGTACAATTTTTTTATCCTTCATATAGACCTTCACCTTAGCCATATAAGGAGCGATGTCATCAGGGACGTTTCCCAGTGTTTTAGGATCTACCTTTTCTTCTCCGTAGAAGATTTGAGCGTTTTCAATTACAGACATCTTTCTGAGGTGTTCTAATGCAATTTTAAAATCGTTCTCAAGTTTTTCTATACGCCTTTCTATGGCTATCGTGTTTACAATTGCGGTACTTTTAAACATAAGCACATATTCAGCATCTTCTCTTGCAGATTTCACAAGATCCCATCTCGCCTTTTCATAGTCGCTCGGCGTAAGCAAATCCGCGGTGTGCATATATTTACTTAGGTCTACCCTTTTCAAAAGCCACTCGAGCTCAATAATTCTTTCCTTAAGTACTTCATCCGAGGTATCGGGATCATCCAACTTTTCCTTTGCATAATCCAGCGTTACTACAAAGTGCACTGAAAACTTTTGAGTAAGATCATACGGGCTTACTAGTCCGGCCTCTGCTACAAGCTCTGAAAGCCTGGCCCTTACATCGCTACGTTTTGTTTGCCTTTGGGCACTCGAGCCTTTTCCGGCATATGCTCGTCCTTCTCTCACCCTACTACGAGCTTTAACCTCTTGAACTTTTACGGCAGTAGGCTCTGCAGCATTTAATTCTTGTGGCAATACAAAAACTACGGATATAAGCAAAAAAAGAGAGAGCCCCGCTGAAACACCTTTTTTAAATACACTGTTCATAAGCCTCTCCCTTCTTAATATTTTACTTAATCACGGCTTTACATCTATCCGTATACAAACGACAATCGATATCAACTGAAGATTTTTTACTAATTCCCGATCATAAACGCAAGCTGTTTATCAGATCTATATTTAAGGATATTATATTTTGATTTTGATCTGCTTAGATGCCTTCGATTTGTTTTTCCCGTTAAATGCAATACCAAATATAGTATACTTTGCTTTTTTGCCAAGCTTTATGGTGATGGTATACGTATTGGCTTTTTTTAACTTTATCGTCTTTACAAGCTTTAATTTCTTGGATTTATTTATCCTCATATAGATTTTTATAACCTTTGCACCCTTTAGTTTCCAAAGCTTGATTTTAGCCATCTTCTTCGTCTTCTTGATCAGCTTCATCTTAGGTGCCTTGCCTGCAAGCGGATTCTTCGTCTTCTTAGCGAATACGATCTGAAGCTCTTTTCCGGCCTTCTTAATTTTAGGCGCAAGTCCTTTCTCATCGCTATATATATAATCAAGATCCTTCTTGGAAAGCTTGTAGATATCTCCTGTAAATTTATCTTCAGCTACACCCGTAATCACAACATTCTTATTCGTAAAGTGAAGATTTGCCTTACCCTCTTTAGTCGCCTTAAGTGCACCTGACAATCCTGCCTTCTTAAGATTAATATTTAATTTACTCTTGTTTAGCGAAATATTGTTGTAGACAGCCGCAGTACCTGAAAATGCCACCGTTGCATTATCCGCTGCACTTATAACCCCTAGCTTTGTAGTGTTGTTCATAATTTTTCCGCCACTCATATAAAGCTCACCGTTATCGATGTTAAATAGGCTTCCTGCTTCCGCTGAATTGTCTGTGATATTTGCACCCTTGAGGTTTACTATGCAGTTTTTATTGTCGCTATGTATTATGCTTCCCTTTGCGTCTTTAGAATAGACGTTCTTTATGGCAGCTCCCTTTAGAAGCTCTACTCTAAAGTCTTTCTTATTGCTGTCCTGCGCAACATTTATGATAGAATCCGCTTCCTTAGAATCACCGTCAATCACTACCTTATCTCCTATAGAAAGTCCGCCGGACGTAACCTTAAATATACTGCCCGTAAAGCTCTCATCTCTCATAATAGAAACAGGTGCTGTTCTCTTAGAGGCATCTATTTTTAGCTTATCATTTGAAATTTCCATGGTGCCCAGCATTTTTATAACCGCTTTTTCGTCCTTTTTAAGTAAATCCAATGCGGCACCTATGGTCTTAACCGCTTCTTCCTTGGTATTTCCAAAGCCTGCATCGCTTCCATCTTTAGGATCCACATATGCGATTTTCAGCGGAACCGGTACATACGGACTGCCCTTGAGTGCATCCTCTACAGCCTCTACCACCTTATGCCCGAGCGGGTTTACAACGCTATCCGGATCAACATCCGTGCTCTGCTGAGTAATAATGGCATCTATTGTAACACCTATCATCGCAAGCTGCGTACCTGAAACAGGCTCATGCTTTATAAGCTTAATGGATACCACCTTATGATCTTTATTTACGTGTACCCTAACAGTCATTTTTTCATCTTTAGACTTGCCGGTATACACCCCTTCCTTGAGGTCAGATGGGAAGCCAGGTTTTGTTACGGTCACCATGCATTTTGCATTATTACCATTGCTGTTTGTCGCTGTAATTACAGCCATGCCCTTTCCTACAGCCTCTATCGTTCCCGTCTCATCTACCTTTGCAACCTGCGGATTGTCTGAACTGTATATGATTGTTTCACCGGCAATAGGAGGAATTGAATATGCTTTTATCATTTTCTTTTCGCCTATTTTAAGTGTAAGTCTTTTATCTGAAATTCCGATACCGGGATCCTGAGAAGGTATGAATGAAATTTTATTCGCAAGTACCTGTGCAAGAGCAATAAGCCCTGCATCCGACATTACACCATTTCCATCTTCTTCTTTCACCTTGTAATTTTCTATCTCTCTATCTGGCGGGCTTTTTATATTTCCGTCATTTCCAAACAGTTCTGCATCCTGATTGTTAAACCAAAGCTCTGCGTCCTTTATGGATGAAGTTATTATAGGATTTTTTGCATCTAAATTTAATTGTTTAGTTGCATCATCTTTATCTACATTTTCCTTGATTATAGGTGATCCCGCAACTTCAAGTACGTTCCAATTATTTCCCGATTTGCTCCTATATAGCTTTACTGCTGCTTCCTTACCTTTATTTCCCACTATCTTGCCGCCTCTTATGGAAAGCGTAAGATCCCAATATGGATAATAACCTGCATCACAGATAGCCCCACTTTTAGGTGATTCGTTACCTGAAATTTCACCTCCGGTAATATCGAGTTTTGAATACGAACACGCAATAGCGCCGCCGTCTAATTCTGCCTTATTATTACAAATTTTACCTCCGGTTATCTTGGAAGTTTTAGCGCTTGAGCTTATATTGTATATAGCACCGCCTCTACCGGTAGCATTTTCATACTCTCCTTTTGAGGTTTTCACAGCTATTGCTGTATTGTTTTTTATCTCGCCTTTATTTATTTCCATCTTACCGTCATCGTTTGTAATAGCACCACCGTGACCCAGCGTACTGTTATTTTGAATAACACCGCCATCCATCACAAGCTTCCCGCCACCTGAAATATATAGCGGTGACATGTAACTCTTTGCATCTTCTATCTTTGCACCGTTCTTAACAGTACAAACGGCACCGTCCGATACGGATACCAGAGCTGTCTTTGATGTATTTTGAGGGTATTTATCAGGATCATCGGGATCTATCTGATTTCCCTTAAGGTCTATATTCTCTATCTTTACTCTCCCTCTTACCTTAAACACATCCTTGTCAAACCCCGGCATCCTTACAATCTTTAAGCGTTTATCATCATCTTTAGACTTAAGCTCAAGCATTTCGCCGTCCTTAACGGTATAGGTACGAGCCATTATTATCCTTCCGCCATTTACAAGCAGTTCGGAAGCTTTAGAGAACGTTTTCACCGCATTTTCTACAGTCTTTCCATCTTTGCTATCATCGCCATACTTTTGATTTATATATACTGTCGCATCATCATCAACAGGTGCGAGCGCTCCATATTCTGTCGCCTTTGCTATGCCGTATGCATCGTTATATGCCATGGATTCAGCTTGAAATTTGAAATCTTCCTTAGAATATTTCTTCTTGTAATCTTCTATGAAAGCCTTTACAAGCGCTTGTGCTTCGTCCTTGCTGTATGAAACTTTCTGGCTTTCTATAATTTTTTCTGTGATTATCCTCTTAACATTTTCATAGATCTCTTTTTGATCGGCTTTAGGGATCACGTATGAAGGGCTGTCTCCCTCTTCTAAGAATCTATCTGTATATACGTCTATACTCGTGATTTTATTTGCTTGAACCTTTGTTTTTGAATAGTTGGCATAGGTATTACCATGACCGTCCGCAGTACCTTCGTGCACACCGTTTATAAACTGCACGCTTCGCTTTACGGTCTTACCTCGCTTTTTTCCTCCCTGTTGCTTTGCAAATGCATCACCTACAAATGCAGAGCTCACTACAAGTGCAATAGACAAAATTGCCGCCATTACTCTTGAATACCTTTTCATCTTACCCTCCTTAATACAAACCGTACGTGGTTTCACGACACTCTATCTTAAATCAAACTATTTCAGCTTAAATATGCAAAGTTTTCCAAACAAGCTGTAATACGTCTTGCCGTCCACCTTCACCTTATATCTTATTCTTACATAATACTTCTTTTTCCGCTTTAACTTCTTTAGAACTTGCCTTTTATTTCCTGCTATAACAAATTTTTTCTTCCATTTTTTAAAGCTCCTGTCCGTCGCTATCTCGAGTTCATAGGCTATGGCCTTCTTTTGAGGAGAAAATTTAAATATGACCTTTCGTTTCTTTGCTTTCTTCCCGGCTCTTAATATCTTAGCCTTCACACTGATTTTTTTAAGTTTTTTAGGATCAAAATCTTCTTTTTCATTACCATCGTTCGTATATGCTTTGATAAGAGCGTTCCCAAGAACGGTCTGTTTATCAAGTTTACTCACATCTTTTATGTCATTCCACCTGGCTCTATCTATATCTCGCCTTCTGATATACGTTTGTCCCTGTTCACATTCTAAGCGCACACCCCATGGCAAATAAAGTCCGTAATCTCGAGCCGCCTCGAAAGGCATGTAATACTGCTCTTCTCCGGACTCGTTCTTAAATTTTGTAGATACAAGTACGGAAAATTTCTCATCCTTAGATAATGGAATCTTTTTATTCAATTTTAACTTATGAAATCCCGCAAACTTCACGTTTTGAGCTTCCTTGTGCACGAGCTTCCCTGCTTCCCTGTCCTTAAATTTTGGTTCCTTATACACTTCAATCCTTACGGTCGAATTTGCTGCAGGTGTATAAGTCCCGACCGCTTTAAGGGTTTCGTCACCTCTTGACGTATATACATTGGAAGCTTCTACAGGTTCATCCGTAACCAACGTTTCCGTTGCAGGACCTTGTCCGTCGTATTGGTATGTATTTGCGTGCTCGTGCACCGTATCCTTCTTGTCGTATTTCGTTTTTTCAGATTTGTACAGAGTGGGTTCGGAAAAACTTCTGTCATAGTATGACATGTAGAAATATCCTTCTTCTCCGTAGTCGCTTCCCCAGCTGTTTTTAATCTTCCATGCTCCGTTTTTAGGAGGAAGCTTGCCGCTACCGTCATTGAATTTTTCCCTTGCGAAGTTATCATCGTATCCTACGATCGTAACCTCGTGATTCGCCATTTTAGCGTCGTAGCAATACTGCGAATTATAGGTGTCACTGTAGTATTTGGATGGAACACCGCCGCCACCTTGGCTAACATGGTACCCAACGCTTATTGCGCCGTCATTTATGAGCGTCTGCTTTAATTCTTTCACAGCCCCGTCATCAAGACCTACATATTTATCATTTTCGTATTTAACAGTTTCAGGTAAATATAGCGCAGCATCCAAGTTTATATCAGACCTCATGCTCGGTGCTTCACTTGGGGTGACATCGTCGGGCATGTTTGTATATGGGCATCCGCTTTCATCCACGCTTCCGTAATTCCTTGCAAGTGTCGGTACCGTAAGAATGCGAAGTCCTCCGCGCTTAAACACCGGTTTATCAGCATACTTCCAAACAACTTCATCATGACCTGCAAATTTGCTCTTATCGTGCAAATCATTTCCGGAGTTATATGCATACCAAGCGAGATGCCTTTCTGAAAGATCTAGATCCTTATCCTTTGATACCCCCGTTGTAAGCATATTGGATTCTAAGGATGCCATTGCTCCATGCGCCCAGCATGTGCCTTCTCTTCCCTGATCCTTGACCTTCGTGCTCCTGTCGCTCTTAAGTATAAAACGAGACGGTAAAGCCTTCTTTAAAGACGCCTTCGGGCGAAGCACACTCGTATTTTTGTACTTGTATTTAGGCTTTTTACCGAACTGCATCTTTCCTAGAGCTTCTACCTTCTTAAGGCTTATTTTTTTATTATTCCTAGCCTCAATATCGATGCCTATAAATAAACTGACAATCATTGCAAAAGTCAACACCATACAAATGCTTTTTCTTTTTTTCATTCGGTCACACTCCTTTAAACTCCCGAAAAATACCCGCTATTTATAAAAAATATTCCCAATTCATATGCAAAACTAACTGAACGAGTCAGATTTACATTCTATCACACAAACTTTCTTAAAGTCAATAAAATTCACACCTAGTTCATAGAGCTCTTTCTTAGTTGTCAAGACATATGTTACATATGTAAGAAATATTCTTCTTGGCATTTTTATATTAAATTTTTAATTCTTGATTGTTTAACATCCCGCTAAACATCTCATGATACATATACCTCGCAGATTCTTCTATCCTTGAAATCGTTGATATTTTATTCCCCGCATCTTTTGATGATGCTCCGCAAAGGTAAAAGGTTTCTTGTGCTGTGCCATAGTCAATTGCAATATACCTGTCATGATATTTCTTACCTGCAACCTTAATTTTTAACTTGATATTAGAATAATCTTGCGTGAAATCATTTAGAATATTTTTTGTAAGCATGCTTTGGTTTTTTACATTATCACTAAATACGGTGACTTCAACATTGTCTTTCACAACTCTTAATAATTCTAAGGTTTTAAGACCTATATAATTATCTATTACATGAATGCTTTTCTTTGCAGACTTGTATATTTTAGTATAAGCAACATCTGCTTCGATTTTATCTCCGTTCATCAGTAAAAAATGCTTGTAAGTATCCGGATCTATAAAATTATCCATTACTTTTTTTTAAGTCTTCTTTTGTAGCTAAAGTTTTGATCTTATCTCCTAACTTTGTTATTTTCTTCGAGTTTTCAACTATATCATTTGCATTCTTACTTGTCTGTATAGACAATTGCAAAATTTCTCCTGAACTTAAGAAATCTTTATTTTCAATAATAAAGTCTTTCATCTGCTTAAACATTCGTATTAAAGCCTTACTTTGTTTAATAGCAAGCTTTCCCTTTAATACAGTCATAAGCATGTAGATACCTTGTTCTGTAAAAGCATAAGGAAGATATCTTCTACCGCCCAAGCCTCTATCTGATTTTGAGGTCGAAAAATTCGACCTCAAAATTTCCCATTCATCCTTTGATAATTGAAACAAAAAATCATCATCAAACTTTTCAGAATTATTTTTTACTTGTTCATTAAATCTTTTTGTGGAATATCCATATATTTCAGCAAGCTCGAAGTCAAACATAACCTTCTGATTTCTTATAATATGAATCTTACTTTTAATCATTGTTTCATCTATTACCACAATCTCTTCATTTTCTTTTGCCACAAAAGCACCTCCCAATTCAAAGTATAATCTGATTTTACCAAATTATCAATGTTTTTTACCATCTAATTCCCTCTATTATCTTCCAAGTATTACTTTGTATGCGAGCTCACATGTTTAAATAACAATAATAATCCGACAGTAACTACAACAGCCCCCGTAGGGGGCTGCAAAATAAAATCATTCATACTACCGGTGCATAAAATATTCTTATGCCTGCGAGGACTCTATTGTTTTTTCTTAGCTTTTTTTACGAATATCTTGTATGTCTTCCCATCCACTTTCGATACATACACAACATCCTTAAGCTTCTTCGATTTATTGATCTTCTTCCAGCCTTTTTGCTGCTTTTTAAGCATCTTTGCAAACTTTTTAATCTTTGTCTCAGGGTATGCTTTATTGATCGTTTTAAGCTTCTTGCTCTTCACCTCATATACGTAATATTCTTTGTTTGCAGATTTATCTGCCTCTTTGTTAACTATGAAAATCTTCGTTTTCGCTTTATTTGCAAATGCAACATACGTACCTAGACCCTTAGCATTTAACTTTATCTTTTTCTGCGCCTTTACTTTTATGCCTCTCTTTATCTTCTTAGACTTCTTATCGTAGAAGAATATTCCGTGCTGAGTATATCCGACGATTACCTTCTTATTTTCATAAATTGTTTTAGGCAATAGAGCAATTGATGCTGAAGGCTTAAACTTTACCTTTGCTATGGTCGCCTTTATCTGAGTGGATTCAGTTTTCGGTTTCGTTTCTTCAGACTTCTTGCTACTATTGTTGTTATTACATCCTGCCATCGTAAAAGCTACTGTTAAAACCAGTACCGCCGAAACAATCTTTGCTTTTAAACGCTTTTCTTTTCTCATGATATTCCTCCTGTGTTCTGCATGGGAAACAAATTAAATAACTTACTTTACCTGCTTTTCGGTAAACTGCAACGCATTAATTTTATCATAAAAACTCAAAAAATAATAATTTTGAATTTTCAAAGAGCGTTTTAGGGCATTTCATTGATTTTCTATAGTGAAAATGTTACACTAACTTCGTGCAAAGTGCATGCTACTGTAGCTCAGCTGGTAGAGCAGCACATTCGTAACGTGCAGGTCGCTGGTTCGAGTCCAGTCAGTAGCTCCATCACTAACGCACACTAGTTAGCTCATACGAGCACAATGAAAGACTCACGAAAGGCGGTCACAGATGCAAATTACTGATGTAAGAGTTCGCAGGCTAAATGGCGACGGGAAGATGAAGGCAATTGTTTCAATAACTTTTGATGATGAATTCGTGGTTCATGACATCAAGGTTATAGAAGGACAAAACGGTTTATTCATTGCAATGCCAAGCAGAAGAATGGGAGACGGTGATTTCAGAGACATAGCACATCCCCTAATTTCTGAAACTCGAAACAAAATCAAAGATGCTGTACTGGATGCATACGAAAAGGCTCTGGCAGAACAAGAAAACCTTCCTGAAAGCGAAGCATCCACAGACGACAACACAGAAGTTTAAACCGAAAAAACATTATTTGAAATAGCAAAATACAGAAAGCTCCCGTGAGGGAGCTTTCTTAAAATCTTTAGATTGCATGGCTATGCTTGCCGGTGCAAGCAACACGCCTTTGCTATCTAACCACCTTAGTTATAGTCTGTCCAAAGTACTTAAGCTTACCTATCTTCTTAAACGCTCTTATCGTAAACGTGTAGTTGCCCTTCTTCTTAGGTAACTTTATGCTCCCAACTATAAAGCCCCTAAGCTTCTTCTTGCCCTTCTTAAGCTTTACGGTCTTAACCTTGCCGCCTATGACTATCTTAGCCTCGTAGCCGTTTACGCCCTTCA